>Ga0137397_10000201_pt1 | contig 40028 bp, 33 predicted proteins | sample czorhiz116metaG_FD_106658 | JGI IMG/M metagenome (GOLD analysis project Ga0137397, IMG submission 106658) | Vadose zone soil microbial communities from Angelo Coast Range Reserve, California, USA - czorhiz1.16 metaG | ecosystem: Environmental > Terrestrial > Soil > Vadose zone | place: USA... | reverse complement strand
CTTCAACAGCGCGACCGCACCGGCATCCGCGCCGAATTCCGCGCGCTCCATGGCCGGGGGAGCGACCACCATTACTTCATGCCCCAATTTGCGCAGGGCATGGATCAACTCCGAGATGTGCACGTACTGGCCATCCTTGGAACGGGTCCGGTGATGATAGAGAATCTTCAAAGCACGCTCTCAAACAATCGCAGCTGGCCTCGAGTCGTCTCCTCCCAACTGAACTTCTCCGCGTAGCGTCGCGTCGCCGCCCGATCGGGACAGTCTGCGAAAAGACGCCGCACCGCGGCTGCGACCGCGTGGGGCGTGCGCTCCGCCATCAATACCCCGGCTTCGGGTGCCGCCACCACCTCCGGTGAACCTCCCGCTTCGCTCGCGACCACGGGCGTGCCGCACGCCATGGACTCCAGCAGCACGTTCGCCCATCCTTCGCGGCTCGAGGCGAGAACGAGCGCGTCGGCGGCGCCGTAATAGCTCCGCAACTCGTCCTGTGCCAACGCGCCGACGAACCTGACGCGGTCTCCCGCGCCTGACTGCCGCGCGAGACTACCCAGCGATCCGCGTTCCGGTCCGTCGCCGATGACGATGAGGTCCATTTCCGGCAGATGTCTCAACGCCTGAATCACCAGATCGTGGCCCTTGCGCGGTATCAGAAGTCCCACGGACAGCAGGGTCGTGCGCGAAAACCCCAGTGTGCGTCGCGCGGCGTCGCGATCGACCGGTCGAAAGAGCTGCAGGTCGACCCCGTTGCGCAACACTTCGATGCGCTCGTCGGGGACTCCCATCCGTATGAGATCGTCCTTGAGCGCGCGTGCGACGGTGATGATGCCCGCGGCACGGCGTGCCGCCCACCGGATCATGGCGCGCGGCAGTCGATAACGCGGTATCAGGTTGACATCGGTGCCACGAGCGGTGATCACGACCGGCTTGCCGACGCGTTTGCCTAGCAGGGCCGCAGCGACGCCGTCCGGATAAAAGTAGTGAGCGTCGATCAGATCGAACGCGTAGGTCTGCAGGATCCGCTCGATCACCGGTGTCACCGCTCTGGCAAGCAGGAAGGGCGCTATGGTCATTCCGATCTTTGGCAGTAGCGGGTAACGCGGATGGATTACCTCGATGCCGTGGCGCCGCTCCTCGCAAGGCGCGCGCGCGTGCACCGCGTAGTCGCCGAACCGGGGGTTACCCGACGGAAACCAGGGCACTGGCGCCACCACCCGCGACTCGACCCGGCCGCTCGCGAGCAGATGTCGAAGACGGGTCTCGACGAAGATTCCATGGCTGGGGCGCGCCGCGTGCGGGTAGAGAGTACTGAATGTGAGTATTTTCATCTGGACGCGATCGCCTCGGATCCGCGCCTCAATTGACCATCGCCGGCCGCGTCTCGTGAACGACACGCGCGCCGATCACGTTACGCAAGAACGACTCGAACATCAGCAGCGTCCAGAGCGGCGTACTGTAGTCCCGCACTCCCGACTGATGGTCCTCCACCAGCCGGCGCAGATACGCTTGGTTGAACCAGCCGGTGTCCGTGAGCACAGGGCCGAGGACGGCCTTCCTCACCGGATCACGCAGCGGACCCCGGAACCATTTTGCGAGCGGGACCGCAAATCCCATCTTCGGCCGGTAAAGGATCTCCGGCGGCAGGTACGGTTCGAGCGCTTTCTTCAGGAGAACCTTGCCCTCCCCGTTGCGCAGCTTGAATTCCGGCGGCAGGCTCGACAACCATTCCACCAGAGGATGGTCCATGAGCGGCTCTCGGACTTCGAGCGAATGCGCCATGCTGGCACGGTCCACCTTGGTGTTGATGTCTCCCACCAGGTAGGTCTTGAGATCCAGATACTGGATGAGCGACAGGGGATGGTCCGAGGGAGCGCGCGCGGCGTGGCGTTTGAGCACCTCGACCGCCGCGTAGCCCTGCAGCTCGCCGCGGAAGCGTTCGCTGAAGAGCTTGTGGCGCATCCCGTCGTGCAGCTGGGAGACGCTGTGAAAATAGGCCTCAACCGAATTCCGCGAAAGTGACTCGAGGGTGGATTTGGCCCGGAACACGCGCGGCGCCCAATCCGCCTTGGGATAGAGCCAGCCCATCAGTCCGAACAAAGGCCGGCGCAGCTGCAGAGGCAGGCGCGAACGCACCCGTTCCTCGTTCAGATGCCAGCGGTAGCGGCGATAACCGCCGAAATTCTCATCACCGCCATCGCCCGACAGCGCAACCGTCACGGTTTTTCTTGCAAGCTCGCATACCCGATAGGTGGGGATCGCCGAGCTGTCGGCGTAGGGCTCGTCATACAGGTTCGCGAGGCGATCGACCAGGCTGAAATCCTCCGGGTCCACCTGCTCGACGTGATGCTGCGTCCGGTAACGGTCCGCCACCGTTCGAGCGTACGCGGACTCGTTATACGCCGGGTCACCGAACGAGATCGAGCAGGTCACCACTGGATCGGCGGAAAGACCCGACATCATCGCGACGACCCCGCTCGAGTCCACCCCGCCGGAGAGGAACGCGCCGAGCGGCACTTCCGATATCAGGCGCAGCTTCACCGATTCGCGCAGGCGGACGACCAGCTCTTCTTGCGCATCGCGTTCGGAAGGCGGCGCGCCGACCTTGAAGGGCACGTCCCAATACTCGATCGGCGCAGGCGCCGGGTCACCCCGCTTCAGGGTCAGGGTGCATCCGGGTGAGAGCTTGCATACGCCTTTGAAAATCGTCCGCGGCTCGGGCACGTAGCCGTAGGCGAAATAGTCCTCGACCGCGAGCGGATCGATCACCCGGGACAGCCCCGGGTGAACCATCAGCGCCTTCAACTCGGAGCCGAACACCCACTGACCGTCGGGGAGCTGGGAATAGTAGAGGGGCTTCACCCCCAGGCGGTCGCGCGCAAGGAAGAGCGTCTCGCGGTTGCGGTCCCACAATGCGAAGGCGAACATCCCGCGAAAGCGGGTGACGCAGGAAGCACCCCACTGCTCCCAGCCGTGAACGATGACCTCGGTGTCGGATCGTGTGCGAAAGCTGTGCCCGTTGGCCGCAAGCTCCTTCACGAGCTCCTGGAAATTGTAGATCTCGCCGTTGAACACGACCGCCACGCTGCCGTCCTCGTTGTAGAGCGGCTGCTGTCCCGTCGAGAGGTCGATGATCGAGAGGCGCCGGTGTGCCAGCGCCACCCCCGGCTCGAGGTGCACGCCGCCCGCGTCGGGGCCGCGGTGATGCAGGGACGAATTCATGCGCTCGACCAGGCCGCGATCGATCGCGCGTTTGGCTTTTCCGTCGAAAATGCCCGCGATGCCGCACATATCGCACTCAGCCCCGGTTGCGGCCCGCGTTCCTCGCGAGCAGGTTGTCGTAGATGTTCATGTACGCATTCACCATTGCTTCCATGCCAAATTTTGTTTCGATCGTCCGCCGTGCCGCCGTGCCCTGGCGCTTACACAGCTGGGAGCTCTCCGCATAGGCGCGTAAAGCATGCGCCATGCTCTCGGGGTCGTCCCGCGGTACGAGCGTTCCGGTCTCGCCTTCCTCGACCAATTCGGGATTGCCGCCGACCGCGGTGGCAAGCACGGGCAGCCCGGTCGCCATCGCCTCGAGGATCGTGTTGGAAATGCCCTCGGCAAGCGAGGGAAGGACGAACAGATCGAAGCTGCGCATTATACGCGCGACGTCGTCGCGTTTTCCCGGAAGCCACGCGGACTGCTCCAGCCCCGCCTCAGCGAGCAGCGTGCGCACCCGCTCGCGCAGCGGCCCGTCACCGATCATGACCAGACGCAGGCGTTGTTCCGCGCGGGGTATCATCTGGACAAGGCGCACGAACGCCCGCGCCAGCGTGACCTGGTCCTTGACCTCCTGCATCCGCCCCACGGTCCCGATGACGAAGTGTCCGGGTCCGCAAAAACGGGGGTGTGGCACCGCGTCGCGATGCTCCCCGACCGGATGGAACTGCGAAGAATCCACTCCGTTCATGATTTGAGCAATACGCGAGGGCGAGACCATGATCTTGTCTCGCAAGTAGTGTGCCAAGTCCCTGGATACAGTGATGTATTGATGAATGAACGGCCTGTACAGCCGACGGACTAGCTGCCGCCTCGTATTGGTGCCGTCCAGGTCATCGACATCGCGGCCATGCTCGCCGTGGATGCGCACCGGAACCCCGGCAAGAGCCGCCGGTACCGTCGCGTCGAGCGCCGCCACGTTGCGGGTGTGAACGATGTCCGGGCGCAGGTGCAGGAACAGCTGCCACAACTTGAATAGCGTCACGGGACTGTTGCCCGGGGGCTTGTGCAGGTCGAAGACTTCGATGTCGTCGCGCTTCAGCCGCTGGCGGAAGTCGGAGTGATTGGTGAGGCAGACGATGGCGTGTCGAAAGCGTTGCGGGGACATCCGGTTCAGCAGATTCACCAACCCGTTCTCGAGCCCGCCCACGTCGAAGCGATAGATGACGTGGGCCACCAGCGGTACGGTGGCCACGCCGAATCCGGAAGGAAGCGAGTCAGGCGGTTCTTCTCGATGCGCCACATTGCGCGCGCTTGCCAAACCATTTCCCTCCGCTTGAGCAGCCTGGCGGCCCGGTGCCGAATATGCAAGAATGTCCCGGGAGGAATTGTGGCACACCAGCCTGAAATGTTGCGGAATTGTCGTCCCCGCCCCCCCTACTTTCTTGTTCCGCTGACTGCGCGATAGCTACACGTGGCAGCCGCGGAGTCCGGCACCTTGCAGGTATACCATCTCGAGCCCGCCGGGTTTTCCCGGTGGGACGAATTCGTGTCCGGCTGCCCTGAAGCCACGTTTTTCCACCGCGCGGGCTGGAAGACCGCCATCGAGCGAGGCTTCGGACACCGCGCGACCTTCCTCTACGCCGAAGCCGACGGACGGATCGAGGGCGTCCTTCCCCTGGCGGAGGTCAAGAGTCGCCTGTTCGGCCACGCACTGGTCGCCCTGCCGTTTTGCGTCTACGGCGGCGTCGCCGCCGCGACCGAGCGCGCGCGGCGCGCGCTCGACGAGGCCGCCGTGGCGCTGGCGGAGAGGTCGGGCGTGGGCCACCTCGAGTATCGCTCGCTTGCGCCTCGGCACCCCGACTGGGCGCATTCCGACCTCTACGTCACCTTCCGAAGGGCCATCGATCCCGATGTCGAGAAAAACCTCAACGCGATCCCGCGAAAGCAGCGCGCCATGGTGCGCAAGGGGATCAAGGCGGGACTGAGGAGCGAGGTGGACGAAGGCGTAGACCGCTTCTTCGCTGCGTACGCGCACAGCGTCCACCGTCTGGGCACCCCGGTCTTTTCCAAGCGCTACTTCCAGACTCTCCGGGAGGTTTTCGGCCCGGACTGCGAAGTAATGACCGTGATCCTGGACAACACGGTGATCGCGAGCGTCATGTCCTTCTATTTCCGCGACGAAGTGCTTCCCTATTACGCCGGCGGGATGGATCAGGCGCGCGAGGTAGCGGGCAACGACTTCATGTATTGGGAACTCATGCGGCGCGCCTGCGAGCGCGGACTGCGGGTGTTCGACTTCGGCCGTAGCAAGAGCGGCACCGGCTCTTTCGATTTCAAGAAGAACTGGGGCTTCGAGCCCCAAGCCCTGCACTACGAGTACCGGCTGGTCCGGGCCAAGAGCGTGCCGGAGGTCAATCCGCTCAATCCCAAGTACCAGCTTGCCATCAGGTTATGGCGGCGGCTGCCGCTCGCGCTCGCCAACCTGATCGGACCGCTGATCGCGCGCAACCTGGGGTGATCGATGAGGAAGCGGGTGTCCCTTCCCGATCGACGGGATTTCCCCGCCGACTCGATCAGATCAGAACTCGTAGGCGCCGATATCGATCACACCGTTGACCGGCCGGTCCTGCCGATTGGCCGGGTTCACGTATTGACTTGTGGGCGTGAGACTGACCGAGGCGGCCGTGCCCGGATCGATGCCCGCGTTGCGCGCTGCTGATCCTGCCGTCAGATGGTAATCGAATCCCGCGGCGTTCACGAGGCCCGCCCCGCTCGTCGCGGTCGTGGAAAGGTTCGTCGTCAGCGTGACCGAGGCGCTCGCGGCCGGAAGGCCGCCGTTGCTACCCGCAAAAATGTTGTTCACCAGACGCGCTGTTGGACCGCCAGACAAAGAAACGAACGCTCCGGAGCCGTTGTCGTTTAAGATCGTGTTGTTCACTACGTAGATTGCGTTCGTCCTGCCGTCGGCGAGGACACCTTCTTCTCCGTAGGTAATGATGGTCGAGTTGCCGGTGTTCAGCCCTTGCTGGATCAGGTTACCGATGATGAAGGACAGGCCTCCATTGGGCAGATCGATTTCATAGCTTGTATCGCCATCTTCGTCCATGATGCGGTTGTAGAGAATATGGTTCTCCTTTGCCCGGCTCTTGACGGTATGGCCGACGTGGGCGCGATGGGAGTAGCTGTAGCGCAAGGTAAACACTGTTCCGCCGCCATCGATGTAGATGTTGTGGGTAAACCCGTCTCCGAATCCGTTGTTGTCGAATTCCGAGTATTCGATCAAGACAGTCCCGGCGCCGCCGAGAATCCCGTTCTCGTTGTCGTGGAAGTAACCGTTGCACACCGTGAAACCACCGCCCTCGTTGCGGATTCCGGCGCCGTTCTGGTCCACGACGTTGGCGCCAGAAAACTCGATGTTCTCCACCGTGGTGTTCTGCGCGTCGTTTACCCAGATTCCCTTTCCGTTGCCTATCGGCTGCGTCGAACTGAGATGCGGCCGGGTAGCACCGACGCCACGCAGCGTCAGGTTGTTCGTCGTCAGTACGGCGTTGTCATCGACATAACTGCCCCCGTCGATCTCTATGAGGTCCCCGGCTTGCGCCACGGCGATGGCGGCGCTCGGAAGTGTGAAGGTATTGGGGCCGGTGCGCGTCGGCCCCACCTGCAGTCGTCGGTTCGGAGGGAAATCGTGGGTGAAGGTCGCGGGAAGTGTCACGCTCGCGGTGCCACGGAAGGTCGCGCCATCGCTGCTAAACGCCACTGTGTAAGAGCCCGCCGGCAGCGAAACGAACTGGTAGCTGAAGGTGCAAGCGCCGTTGTCCTGCGTCACCGGTGCGGTTGCGAAAGGCGGCGTCGTGCCGGTGGGCGTGATGGTACCGTTGTAGATATAGACCGTGTTCGTGCCGCTGCTGCGATTGATGAGCGCGCTGTCCACGCCCCCCGACAGGCTGATGGGCGCGCCGGGGTTGGATGTCACCGTTAGCGTGGCACCACCGGCGTTTCCGGCCGCGTCGCGAGCCGTAACGGTGATCCGGTTCACCCCAAGCGCAAGCGCGATGCTCGGGATGCTCCAGCTGGTCGTGCCGCTCGCGTTACCGCTCGTCCCGTTTCCCTGATCGATCCAGCTCACACTGACCACGCCGACGTTGTCGGACGCAGTGCCGCTCAGCGCCACGGTAGTGCTGGTCGTGGAATAGCTGCCGGAGCCGGTCGGAGCCGTGATCACGGCCGCCGGAGCCGTAGTGTCGGATGAACCGGACTGAGGGATCGAACCCGATGGGCCCACTTCACTGCCGCAGGCGCTGAGCACCAAGGACAAAAGCACCGCGACTACGCCATCAGCCCTACGAACAGCCCGCATTGGCTCTCCTGAACCTGTACTCCGGCGACTGCGGTGATGGGTGTCGCCGCTAGGGGATGATGGGAAACGACTTGGGCACGATCCCCCACATGGGTTGATCGCCGAAAGTCGGGGAGTTCGGGGGATTGCAGTTCACGATAGCGCTCCAGTTCGTGGCCCCGGTCAGACGCGCCCAAGCCAGATCCGCGCCGGCCGCCCCGTGATCGACCGCATAGGCAATAGCCGGCAGGAGATTCCCCCAGTAGCCGGTACTCGCGTTCAGAGGGTCACCACCGCTCCCGCCCTGCAAGGTATTGCTGCAGCTTACATTCGGGAACCCGTATGTGTTCTGGAAGACCAGTCCCCATGACGGGTAGCACAGCGTCAGGTCGCCGGTCACGACGTCGGCGATCTTGATATTGTAGGAGCTGGCCAAGCCAAAGCAGTAGTTTCCGGTACCGCTGGCCCCGAGTATGCCGACCGGCCATTTGTAATAGTTGTCGCGCACCAGAATGAGGGTGCTCGGGTCCGTCAATGGATCGATCTCGCTCAGGAATCCCATGGTCTGGACGACGAAACTCTCCTGCCATGGAGCAACGAGACCGGTTCCGTAGACATTCGTAGCCAGTTCATTGTTGAAAAGGGTGCCGAGCTGGTTCTGTCCGGGGATGAGGCGCAGGTTGTTCAGGATCGTCATGTTCCCCGCGAGCAGCGCCGCGTAGTCGCTGGTCACGCTGTCCGATGGCCCAATCCCCGCAAGTTGCCCTATTGAGCGCAGCGACCATGCCATTCCGCGAGTCTGATCGTGCATTGCTCGGTTAACCCCTTGGCCACGATTGATGGAGTGGCACAGATAAATGGCTGAACATAGATGTTGCAAAGTCTCCAGATGATAATAATCTCCAGTAATAAGGTAGGGGAGATAACCGCTGCTGCCATGGTGCGCCACGTCCCAGTTCAACGGCCCCGTGACAATACCGGGTTCGCCGCCCACACTGTCTCCGTCCATGGTCCATGTCGGACGCACCGACGGGCGGGTCGGTCGTTCGTTGTCGGAGGCGTCGCGCCAGACGATTCCGTAGCTGTTGAGCGACCGCGCGTTGGCCACGACCGAGCGATAAGCGCGAGGGTCGCCGCTGGTGCAATAGAGCGCATCCCACAGCGGCAGCAGCCCGATTTGGGGCTGATATCCCGTGTTTGACATGTCCTGAGTCCAATCGCCCCTCTGCATGGGCGAGTACGCCAGAGTCAGACCGTTCAGTGCGCCCGCGCTCGGGTTCCGCTGCCAATAATTCGGAACGAGCCGCGTCGAGATCAGCTGCGCGGCATTGTGCTGGGGCGTAATCTGCGGATCCCCGCCGATCCAGCCCTCGACGTCCCAGCGCGTATGCCCATAGTGAATGAGGGCGGCGCCGCCGTTGTTGTAGACCACCGTGCCGCCGATCGTCACGGTGGGCACATAAGTCTTGTCGATGGAAGGCCCGGTGACGCTGTTCGTGACGTACCCGTTCTCGGAGAACGCGCGTATCCAGAGCCTGCCGCTCTTGTACAGCCTCACATGAAACCATACGCGGAGAGTCGCGTCGGAACCGACCACTCCGTGGTAATGGCACTCCACCATCTCCGGGCCGCTCAACCACGTTCTGAATGGGCTCGCCAGCAGGCTCCCAAGAGTGACCGTACCGATAGCGCCGCACTGAACCGATGCGGTGGGTGCGGCGTTGAGGATGTCCGTGCTGGTGAGTGCGGTCCCTGATGCCGATCCCGCAACGACTGTGACGTCCTGGGTCCCTCCTGCCGAAAGAGGCGCGACGATGTGACCGGAAATGACGACATGCTTGACGGAGTTGTCATTCCACTGGCGCTTGACCAGGACCTGGGAACTAACTGTTCCGCTAGCCGCATTGAGCGTGAGCGCCGTGCCATTCGGTATGGTTCCCTTGGGAAAGGCATAGCCGACTGTAAAGGGAAGATTCGCGCCGCCGGCTCCCGAGGTCAGCCGAAGCGATGCCGTGAGCGGCGGCGGCGCGGCCGTTATTTGTACTGTGAAAGCTGCTGAGGAAGTCTTCGCCATCAGGGCCGGCCGTCATCAGCGGTCAATATGTGCCCGTTGGTGGACCCGACGGCGCCGACCCCGTCGTACACGAAGCGCTTGCCCGCGGCGTCGTAGGTGACCCCCGCAGGCAGAGCGGGGTCGTTGGGCTGCAGGGCGATGGTCAGCGAATCTCCGTTGGGATCGCTCACGTAACCGGCAATCGAAACGCTCGATGCGACCCCTTGTGTAAACGTGATGCTCGGGACGGTCTGCCACACAGGCGGGAGGTTGGCGGCAGCCTGATTCGCCGATCCAGCGTCGATTGCTTTGGGCGAAACCGCGCTGCTGCACGCGCCAGTCGCCAGAACGGCAGTCGTCGCCGCCGTGATCGTCCTCAGAAACGCACGGCGCTTGGCATCGTATGCCCTATCTGTGGCGGAGATCTTTCCGTCTTTCATCCGTTTAGCGCGGCTCGTGGCAAACGCACCTAGTTGACCTTCAGGAACCAAACGCTCGTGGAGTACTGTGGCACATAGACTGCCCCTCCCAGTCTCGGCGAGTAGAGAAACTTGTTGTATATCCCTCCGTTGCCAGGAACTACACCAACCGGAATTGACGCGCCACCGGTCGTGAGAAACGTCGTGATCTCGAATGTACGGGGGTCAACCTGATAGACCGTGCCGCCCGGATCTGCAAGCCGAATCAGGTAGCGATCGATCGCGCTGACATAAAACATCGCCGATTGGCCTGCACCGGACACATCGGCTGCATTTGCTCCAAAGATGGGTGCCTGCGTCCAGGAGTCGCTCGCCACGGTGTAGTAGTGATGATCACTATTGGTACCACCCAGGACGAAGAAGCGCCCGCGAGTCGTATCGAAAGCGGACATGGACTCGGTTCCGTTCGGGCCGCTGATGAAGTTCAGCGATTGAAACTGGTTCGAGCTGCGGTTCCAACGGAAATAGTTGGAGCTGGCAGCTATGTAGACGTTCCCCGTGAGAGGGTCGAGAGCGGTAGCGAAGACTCCGGGAACGGAGATGCTGCTGGGAAGATCGGGGTGCGCGTTTGAGGCACTCCAGGTGTTGGCGCCGATGTTGTACGAACTGGTCGCCCTGTGGAATCCACCGGCCGAGCACCATTGTGCCCCGGCAAACAGCATGATGCGATCGTTGAATTCGTTCAAGGTCACGCCGTAGTAAGAGTGGCGTGACGTCGGCCTGCCGTCCGCGTAGTAGGACTGGCAATCGAGGAGCTGACTGTCCGGGGTCGGAGCGAGCAATTGGGCCCAGGCGGGTACAGCCGCCTCGAGGTTGAGGACATCCACTTCGTTTCCCGCGTAATTCCGGTGACCGCCGTTGGCCGGGGAATAGACCTTGGAGGTGCGCGTGTCCATTACGAATGAGGTCCACGCAATCACTTTCGAATCTGAATTGGTTCCCGCCGGCAGGGGATTCGGCTGGACACTCGATATTGCTGTACTCGGAATCTGAATCCACTGACCTATCGACAGGCCGGTCATCCATGCGGGGAGGACGGCCAATGGAGGGAGCGGCGCCGCGGCGGTCGTGACATTCGCAGTAGCTGAATTGGGTGAGACATTGCCGGCCGCGTCTTGCGCGGCCACCACGTAACTATAGGCGGTGCTGCCGGTCAAGCCTATGTCGACATAGCTCGTGCTGGCGGTTATCACTACCGGATTGCCATTGCGGCGAACGATATAACCGGTCACCCCCACAGCGTCGCTTGACGGCTGCCACGACAGATCAATCCCGAAGGGACCGTCCGTCGTGCCTACCAAACCGGTCGGTGCAGACGGCGGAGTCGTGTCTCCCGGGGGCGGTGGCGTCCCGCCCCCCGAGCCACCTGTACCTGACCCACCTGAACCTGCAGCAGTACCTGAACGCGTAGCGACCTCTACGCTGCTGCCGCAGGCAGTCCACAGGGTGACAACTGCCAATATCAGCAGCGCAGCCCGGGCCCGGCTGTTGCAATCCGATTCGTGCATGGTGGGTGCATGTGCCACGTCGTATGTTCCTCGCGCGACGCTTCAAGTTAGCCACTTTCCATGCATGCGTCATAACCCATTGCATTTACTATGGTAATTTCTCACGCTTTTGCACAGAACACCGTACAAAGATACTACGATTTCCGTGAAAACTCCACGCACGTGGAGTGTACAGACGCGATCGAACGATCGCTCCCTAGCCGGACCTTTGCTGACGGTTGGCCGTGTGATCGGGCCCCGCTTCGACCTTGTTGCTCGCGGAAAGGTTCCGCAGGTGCCTTTCGATCGCTATCAGGCTTTTTTCGATGGACTCCAACGTGGGATTGCGCTTTTCCACCTTGCCCAACTGCGCCGCGATCGCCGCCAGTGTCTGAAGCTGCTCACGCAAGATTCCCTGCACCCCGCCCTCGGGGGACACCGGTCTCACTCTGAGCCGATTACTTTCGATCCGCTCAGAATGGGGAGGCCACTGCAGTTCCCTCGCCGCGGTTTCCAGAATCTGCGGCGTCACTTCCTGGATATTGTCGGCATAGGCGCAGGTCAACGCAGTGTCACACAGCGTGTTGATGAGGCGTGGAATGCCTCCAGCATATTTATAGATGAGCGGTAGAGCCTGCGGCTGGAACAGCGTCCGGGTCGACGCTCCGGCAATGCTCAGTCGGTGCCGAATGTAGTCACGTACCTCCGGTTCGGTGAGGGCGCGGATGTGATAGCGAAGTTTCACGCGCTGCATCAGTTGTTGCATGTCCGGGTGCTCGAGCATCTCGTTCAGTTGCGGCTGACCTACGAGAATCACATGGAGAATCTTCTCCTTGCGGGTCTCCAGTCCGGCGAACATGCGAATTTCTTCCAGGACCTTGAGGCTCAGGTTGTGCGCGTCGTCCACGATCAGCACGATCTGCTTCTGCTGAAGGAACTGGTCAACGAGGAAGGTGTTGAGCATGTCGAGAAGTTCGACTTTTTTCGCGTTGAAAGGATTCAGCCCGAATTCGACCAGCACCGCCTGGAGAAACTCGACCTCGTCGAGCTGGGTCTGGAACACCTTTGCGACGACGACGCTCTCATTCAGTTCCGAGAGTAGCTTCTGGATGAGCGTCGTTTTCCCGCAGCCGATCTCCCCAGTGATGACGACGAAGCCCTCGCGATTCCATACCGTATAGTCCATGTAGACCTTGGCGCGGCTGTGGGACTCGCTCATGAAAAGGAAGTCGCTGTCCGGCGTGAGTCGGAAGGGCTGAGCCGAAAGGCCGAAATGCTCTAGGTACATAATTGGGTCAACCTATCGTCTGGACTGCATCTGGAGTTGTTGTCCGAAGGTGTATCCCAGCAGCACCATCGCTCTTCGGTCCACGTAGCTGACTCCAGGCGCGGTGCTGTCGCGCCTCACCAGGTTACCCGCCAGCGTGATGGCCAGATTCCTATTGACCTTGTAGTCTGCGCCAACACCGGTATCCCGATCAATGTCTACTCGATCAAGGGTCAGGTAGGTGCGCTTGGTGTAGTTTCCGTACGCAGCGAGACGCATCGCGCCGGAATGGATCCAGGTCAGGTAGATTCTCCCGTTTCTTTCATCATAGTCCTGGTCCAGGGTCGCAAAATCGACGCTGCGTCCCAGTCCCACGAGAGTGTACTGGAAACGCCCACCTTGGCTCAGGTAGGTCACGGACCCCAGCTTACTGTGGTAAAAATCCCCGGTGGCCAAACCCTGCAGGACCACCGCCGCTGGGTCCGCCGGTATCGCCGACAGCGTGACTCCTCGAAGCAGGTCGCTGTACGTGTCCGAGATCTCGTCCGAATACGATATGCGAATCGTCGATTCCACGCCGAAAGCCTTGACCAGTGTCAGGCGTTCGAGGTTTCCCTGCCGCGATTGCCCGCCATATTGCGTAACACGGCTCTGCCCCAGATCGACCGTCGCGCCGCTGCCGGCATTGAGCGTTTCGTAGTGTCCGTACGCGTTTTGCTGGAGTACATGCGGAAAGGGCGTGGCTTCCGGCTCGAAAAACACTTGTACCGCTTCGTAGTTCAGGGATAGTTTGGACGCTGTCGACAACGAGTGCACCCCTCTCACGCTGCCGCCGTAGCGCCGGTTGTCACTCGTGCTGTTCTGAACATCGAATCGACCGTATCTCGCTGCGAGCACCAGCGAATTGGTTGTGCTCAGGGCAAACGTGAAGTCAGGGCCGGTCTCCAAAGAATTGGACTTGGTCCGGTTGCTTGGCGTATCCGGGGCGGTAATATTGATTTGGACTTCGCGGAAAGTATCGTTGAGCATCCACGTAAGTCGCTGCGGTGTTATCGTCCACAGGGCCGCCCCGTCAAGAAAGCCCGTCGTGTCATTGGGGAATGTGTGTTGGGTGAAATTCCGGCGTTCGAGCTGAGCCAACGCCCGCATGTTGAAATCGCGGTTGACCTCCGTCATGTAAGCCGTACCTATCAGCGACTGGTACAGTTCGCGGCGCGGATCGGTGGTGGTGCGGAGCATGTTACTTTCATAGGTTGAGGAAAGCCCGACACCGAAGTCGATCTGCGCTGCGAAAATCGGCGCCGACCAGGCGCAGGCCCAGCACAGCGCCGCCACACGCCAGTTCCTGGATTCACGGCCAGCGCCATCACTGCAGAGCGCAGGCCCGCTCGCAGGCTGTCGCTCTTGCCGGAACCGGGCGGCGCGGCTCGCGCTTTCGTCGCCTCCCGGCATTTCCGTCAGCGGATCCGCGGAATGCGCGGCTCCTCGTTGAAAACGATGCCGAGCAGCTTCTTGTCGCCGACGGCGCTTATGCAACTGGCTATCTGTGCACTGGTGGACTGGCTGTAGCGGGCCACGATCAGCACGTAGTCGGCCAAGTCGGCAAGCGTGCGGTTGTCGGCAATCCTTGACATCGGAGGACCATCCAGGATGATGAAGCGCTCCAGGTACCGCCTCCGCACCGTGTCCATCAACTGTTTCATCTTTCCCGATGTAAGGAGTTCCTCGGGAGCCTCGTGTCGCTTCCCCGCCGTCACCAGGCGATAGCGCGCGATCCCAATGGGGTGAATGATCTTCTCGACGTCGAGTGAAGGGTTTTCGAGATAGTCCGCAAGTCCGGGGACGGAAGCGTTGGGAAGCAGTTCGTGAACGCTCGGATCTGCAAGATTGCAGTCGATCAGCAGCGCGGTTTTCCCAGCGTCAAATGCAAATGCCGCAGCAAGATTCCGGGACACGAAACTGCCTCCGCATCCCTCATTCACCGAGGCAACGAGAACTATTGCGTTCTGGCCGTGGCTGTGTTGAACGATCTTGGTGCGCAGTTCGCGGAACACTTGGACTACCGGGTCCTCGCCGTGCTGAGGCCGTATGATGCCGCGTTGCTCCAGGTCGCCCGCGCCCAGCATGCGTACCTCGTTCTGCGCCATGCGCGGGATGGTCTCAGGGTGCGGCGTGCGATACGCCACCACGGAGGTGCCCGTCGCCGACCCCGTGGTGTCCGCGCGGGGGACGACCTGTAAGCCGCTTTCGCGGGCTCTGTTGAGTGCTTTCTCGATTTTGCTCATCTCAAAGGACCTTCAGCGATCGCATTGCGGATACGATTCCCGATACGCCAACCGTGCCGAGCACCACCGAAGCAAGGAGCATTAGTTCCAGGCGCAGGCTCTTCAGTTCCGCAGGGCTCCACAGGTGAGGTACGACCGCCATGATTGGCGCCTTGTGGACTGCGGCGATCTGGCTTACGACGCGAACTCGGGGATCGAACTGCAGTCTTGCGACGAGGAACCCCAAAGGAATCAGCAGGCCGAGAACCATGCCTGCAGCCGCGAAATGCCAGAATCGGAAACCGGTAGGGGCCAGCGGCAGACTCGCAGGTTCCTGAATCTTGAAAGTCAATCCCTGGCGCTCGCGATCCATGTTCATCGAGACGCGCGCATTTTCCCGTCGCCGCAGAAGATCCTGATAGATGTCGCGGTTGATCTGATAGTCGCGAGTGAGCTCCGCCACACGAGCATCGTCGCTGTGTATGCGCTTGCCGCGACCGATCTCGGTCTGCAATTGGCGCTGCAGCTCCCCGAGACGCGCCGCTAATGCATCTATCTGGCTTTGATTCTGCGACTGTTCGCGGCGCAACTGTTGGTAGACCGGGTTGCTGACAGCCGACTCGGTCGTCTTGCCGGAACGACTCGCCTCCTCGCGACGCGTGCGCTCGGCCCTGAGATTGTCGGTCAGAGCTTGGATCTGCTGCTTCACCTGGACGATGTCCGGGTGCGTATCGAGATAGCTCAGGCGCAGCGTGTCGAGCTTCGATTCGAGCTCTCCAATGCGCGCGCGGTACTGGGATTCGCGAAACATATCTGCGGTCGACTCCGCTTCCCCGGATACTTGTCGCTGCAACGAGCCCTCCCTCGCCTCGGCTTCGCGCAGTTCTTGCGTCGTCGTTTCGATACGCGCCCGGATATCGGTGATCTTTGCCGCCAGCTGTCCCTCGTTGGTCGTCGCGTCCACGTTCGACGAGCGCAATTCTTTCAGTTCCTCTTCCGCTCGCGTAAGCTTGTCCTGGTATTCCTGGGTCTGCTGCTCGATGAAGGCGAAAGCAGCACGGCTTTCGGCGGCCTTGGCGGTGATACTCTCCTGCATGAACAGATCAGCGACCTTCTCGGTCACGCGGAATGCTCTATCCGGGTCGGCGTCCCGGTACTCGATCCTGAGGATGTTCTTGCCGACAGGCGTGATGCTCGTCTGCTTCTTGATCGCGTCAATCAGAGTTTCCCGCTCCTCCACACTTGGATTGGCCTTCAGCCAACCGCCGTAGTCAAGAATGGTGTCCATGATCTTGCGCCCGAAGATGATCTCACGGGCGTTCTTGCTGCGATCCAGTGCGTCGGTCGCCACCGCGGCACCCTGCATCAGGGGCTGGATGATGTTCCTTTCATCAACGAGAATACTGGTCGAAGCGGTGTAGGACTTGGGCCAGAGTAACCCGACCGACAGCATCAAAATGTTCACGATAACGAATATCGCGACGACCATGCGACGCGAATGGAAGGACTCATTAACGAGTGCTCCGGCGATCTGTTCAGGTAACAGCTGCATTCTTAACACTCCCTTCGATGGCGAGCGCTCGGTTAGAACAAGCGCTCCGGGACGGTCAACACGTCACCGGGCCGCATGGGCAGGTTGGTCTGGAGCTGACCCTTGTTGAGGATGTTGCCGAGCTCGATCTCGAAGACGTCCACCTTGTCCTTCACCTTGCGATAAAGCTTGGTCCGATTTGGGGCCGCAAAGTCATTTATCCCGCCGGCCTCCAGGACGACATCGAGCACAGTCATTCCTTGGCGATAAGGGAACGATCTGGGAGTCTTAACCGCGCCGGTGACCCGGACGCGGGAGAGGTATTCATGGGAGTGCAGCTCCGTGATGATTACCGCCACGTTGGGATCGCGGATGTAAGTCGACAATTGCTTCTTGATCTGCTCAGCCACCTCGGCTGGTGTGCGGCCGCCCGCCTCTACATCGCCAATCAGCGGCACGGTGATCTTCCCGTCGGGCCGAACCGGTCCGATAATGGACAATTCCGGGTTACGCCACACGGTCACCTGTACCCGGTCGTCTGCGCCGATGCGGTACTCCTTTTCGGAGGCCGCGGGGTCGTCGGCCGTGGGAATCGGGCCGGTGCTTTCGCACCCGAGCATGATCAAGGCGACAAGCGAGATCGCAATACGAAACACTCTGTTCATCGTCTGCCTCGCGGCCCTGGAGCTATCACGTGCCAACCCCTTTCCTGCCTCTGGCAGAAGGCATGGACTCTACCCTAAAAGAGCAACCACGGGCCCCAACAGCGTCCCGACCGTAAGGAAAATTTGCAATAATTGCGCCACAATGCACTCACGCGCGCCTCGGCCTGGCGACTCCCTCCATGAGTGACTATTCCCGCTACTACGCCGCCCTCAGGATAACTCACGACATCGACTGGACGGCGCTGCGCGCACGCTACAGGCGCCTCATCGGTCAGTGGCATCCGGATCGCTTTCCGGTCGAAGGGTCGGAGCGAGAGCTCGCTGAAGAGCACAGCAAGGAAATTACCATCGCGTATCAGGCGCTCGAGCGGTACTACCGCGATCACGGGGTGCTTCCGCCACTGGAGCACTCGACGAGAGGCGGAGGGTCGACCGCGAGTGTAGGGGACAACGTCCGTCCGACTGTTGGAACCGGGCACGATGCGCCCGCCCAAGAACTTGCCAAGCCGGCACCGGGACGGCGCCAGCGCGTGTTCCTCGTACTTTGTTCCATCGTCATGGCGTCGTATGCCGCCTATTACTACTCGGACGAAGGAACGCGAGGGCACCGCGGGACCGGAGCAGACATACGCCTTCAGAAATCCACCTCCGAAACGGCACATCGGGCGAGCGACCTCCCGCAGTGGGGCGGCATCTCGGCGGGTTCCACGCTCGGCGACGTGTACGCCATCCAGGGTATTCCTACTTTGACCGAAGGCGACACGTGGTATTACGGAAAATCGTCGATTCGCTTCGAACAAGGAAAGGTGGTGTCCTGGACCGAACACCCCGACACTCCCTTGCGCATTGCCCGCAACCAACCCGTCGAACTGCGCGATGGAATTTTCGACATCGGATCCAGCAAGGATGAAGTCCGGTCGATACAGGGCACGCCGGTGTCGGAAACCGAAACAGTGTGGGACTACGGGACTTCGCGCGTCTACTTCGAACATAATCGGGTCGTTCGCTGGGAGGCATCGCCGCTTCAACCCCTGCGCGTGCCCCGCTAGATGAGTTCCGGCTTCGGTATCGATCGTCAATCTCCGCGGATATCGATGCGTGACGTCGCGCGCCGTGACTAGCGCGCACCCTGGCCAAACAGGATGACTTGCGACGTTTGAAGGAGGATCACTAGGTCCAGGAACAAAGAGTGATTCTTGACGTAGTAGAGATCAAACTGAAGCTTTTGCACGGCGTCGTCGACCGATGCTCCGTAGGGATAGCGGATCTGTGCCCAGCCAGTGATTCCTGGTTTCACGGAGTGTCTGCTTGCGTAGAAGGGCACCTTCCGGCTGAGTTCGCTCACGAAGGGCGGCCGCTCCGGCCGCGGGCCGACGAAGCTCATGTCGCCGCGCAATACGTTGATCAGCTGCGGAAGCTCGTCGATACGGGTCATTCTCAGGAACCTGCCGACGCGTGTGACGCGATCATCGTCTTTTTTCGCCCACCGCGGCACACCGTCATGCTCGGCTTCGACACGCATGCTGCGGAACTTGAGGATCTCGAAAATCCGTCCCGACTCCCCGACCCTTTTTTGACGATACAGGATCGGCCGGCCGGTCTCGTGCCAAATGGCCAAGACCGCCACTAGCATCACCGGCAGCGTCGCGATCAGCATGGTCACGCTGACAGACACGTCGAACACGCGCTTGAGCACCTTCTGAAGGCCCGTCCGGGAGAATCCCTCCGAGAAGATCATCCAGCTCGCGCTCAGGGAATTGAGCTGCACGTAGCCGGTTTCCCTCTCGAAGAACGTCGGCAAATCCACTATGCTGACTCCTTCGAGTTTGCACTCGAGAAGTCGCGACGTTGGAAAATACCCATTGCGTCTGTCCCGAACGCCGACCACGATCTCATCGACTCGGTGCTGTTCGACCAGAGCACGCAATACGGTGCAGTCACCGAGCAACCTGGATTTATCCAGGCTCGGCTGTCCCTCTCCGCATTGCACGAAACCTACGAGGTGAAAACCCGCGCCGGGGCCAAGCTTATCCAGCAGTGCTTCCACGCCCGCGGCCCGGGACCCGCTCCCGAGAACGAGGACTCGGCGCTTCAGCGCCTCATGACCGACGACGCGGAAGAATACCTCGCGAGCCACGGCGGTCAGGACGAAAGAAAAGAGCAAGCTCAAGGCCATCAGGCCTCGGCCCAGGACGATGACCGGCACCATATAGAAGATGATGGCCATGCCGACCGCCCCCGCCGGAAAGCTCGCGAGGAAGCGTGCGTGGTACTCCCGATCCCTCTTGTGGAGCGCAGAGCCGTACAGGCCAAACGCGGTCATGATGCCCAGCATGGTGCCCGCGTAAACCAGCGCACGCAGAAGCAGAGACGCCGGGGCTCCTTCTATGTAGATCTGCGGGCTGAAATCGAGGAACCGTAGAGCCGTCGCCAGATAGACGACGCCGACGTGAATTGCCGCTTCTGCCAGCATCAGCAGCAGCAGCGGCAACGACACATAGTGGCCGAAAATCCGAACGCTCACCGAATCCTCCCAACGTCACGCATACCGCTACCAGCAACCCGCTTGCCGACCCAAACCAGCAAGTTTGGATCAACTTGTGTTATTCACTGCAAGCGTCAGATGCTAGGCAATATGGACTGCGTCCGCAATAGCGGAAACCCCCGCCCCGGTGCAATAGTTTCCTCTTACTCCACGCCACCACATCGACCGCAACATGATGTGTCGGACGTTGGAGCCCGTTCGCTACAATTGCTGCGATATTTCGATCTGTCACGCAATCGGAAGCATCTCCCGCAGGCTCAATGCATTGATCGTGCCACACATAGTTCTTTCCGACTACGAAACAAGGCATTAGGAAACAGCGTGCCGATGCACGCAGTGCTTCCGACCGTTTCTTCAGGTAAATCAAAGGCTCCCGTCCACCATCTTGCCGTCGCAGGCGGAACCCCGCCGATACGTGAGCGCTTCCTACGATGCGTGGGCACTTCTCGGAGAAATCAGGTGACGTAGTTTCAGCATACGGCGCAAGAATCCGACACTTTTCGCGCCTGAGAAAGCATCCTGCGGAATCTACTGACAGGAGGAACCTTACACCGGACCATCTTGGCGGAGAGGGTGGGATTCGAACCCACGATACGCTTGCGCGTATTCCGGTTTTCGAGACCGGCACGTTCAACCGCTCCGTCACCTCTCCGGTCGCGCGCATTCTACCAGCGCGCTCAACGCGCCGGTTCGATGGTCTCGATGCCCCCCATATGAGGACGTAAGGCGCTCGGAATATCGATGCCGCCGTCCTCGCGTTGATAGTTCTCCATCACGGCGACGAGCGTGCGTCCGACAGCGAGCCCGGACCCATTGAGGGTGTGAACGAGCTCGGGCTTTCCCTTGTTATTCCGGAATCGCGCCTGCATGCGCCGCGCCTGGAACGCCTCGAAGTTGCTGCACGAAGAGATCTCGCGGTACGCGTTCTGCCCGGGTAGCCAGACCTCGATGTCGTAGGTCTTTGCCGCCGCGAAGCCCATGTCGCCGGTGCAAAGGGTTACGACCCGATACGGGAGTGCAAGACGCTTTAGAACCTCCTCGGCATGCCCGGTGAGCCGCTCGAGCGCATCGTAGGAGTCCTTCGGGTCCGCAATCTGCACCAATTCGACCTTGTCGAACTGGTGGTTGCGTATCATGCCGCGCGTGTCCTTGCCGTAGGAGCCTGCTTCGCTCCTGAAGCACGGCGAATGGCAAACGTACCTGATCGGGAGAGATTCGAGCGGCACGATCTCGTCGCGCACGATATTGGTCACCGGCACTTCCGCGGTGGGAATCAAGTAGAACTTTCCCTCTTCCGCGCGTGGAACGACGAAGAGATCGGCTTCGAATTTCGGCAGTTGTCCCGTGCCGCGCATGCTCTGCGCGTTGACAAGGTACGGGGCGTACACTTCCGTGTACCCGTGCTCTAGCGTGTGGATATCGAGCATGAATTGAGCGATCGCCCGATGCAGGCGCGCAAGCGACCCCTTCATCAGAGTGAAACGGGCGCCGGCGATCTTGGTGGCCGAGTCGAAGTCGAGCAACGCCAGCGCCGTGCCAATGTCGACGTGATCCTTGGGGGCGAAGTCGAACGCACGCGGCGTGCCGACTTTCCGGACTTCTACATTGTCGGCCGAGGATTTTCCCAGCGGCACCGATTCGTGGGGAACGTTCGGCACGCCGAGCATGAAATCCTGCAGCGCTTGCTGGATCGCCCCCAGGCGCTTCTCGAGCTCGACGAGCTCGACGTTGGCTCGCCCGGATTCCGACATCAGTCCTGCGACGTCTTCGCCCTTCGCCTTGGCTTGACCGATTCGCTTGGCGAACTGGTTGCGCGCGGCCTGCAACTCTTGCGTGCGGGTCTGGACGGCTTTGCGCTCGTCTTCGATAGCCTGAAATCCCGAGATGTCCAGGGAAAACGATCGAGCGCCAAGACGCCGGGCGACGGCGTCAATGTCGTTGCGGAGCAGCTGCGGGTCGAGCATAGGGCTCTATTTCTTGTTCTTCGTGGCGCGGTCGAGACTGCGCAAGTGGGCCAGCTTCTCGGCGATCCTCGCTTCCAGTCCGCGATCGGTCGGCTGGTACCAGCTTACCGCGGGCATGCCGTCGGGAAAGTAGCTCTCACCGGCGGAGTACGCGTCCGGCTCGTCGTGCGAATACCGATAGTCCTTGCCGAAGCCAAGTTCTTTCATGAGCTTGGTCGGCGCGTTGCGCAGACGCTGTGGCACCGGACGCGAATCGTCCCCCGACACAAAAGCGCGCGCCTGATTGTACGCGGCGTACACAGCGTTCGATTTTGCAGTGCAGGCAAGATAGATAACCGCCTCCGCGATTGCGAGCTCGCCCTCAGGGCTGCCGAGGCGCTCGTAGGTCTCGCACGCATCGAGCGCCACGCGCAGCGCTCGCGGATCGGCGAGTCCGACATCCTCGACCGCCATTCTCACAACGCGGCGGCCGACGTAGAGCGGATCGGACCCTCCGTCGAGCATGCGCACCAGCCAGTACAGGGACGCGTCGGGGTCGGAGCCGCGGACTGACTTGTGCAGCGCCGAGATCTGATCGTAGAACGCGTCTCCGCCCTTGTCGAAACGACGCAGGTTGCGCGCGACCGCGTTCTGCACGAATTCGCCGTCGACGACCGCGACGCCGGTGCTCGCCGCCGCCGTCTGGAGTATCTCGAGCAAATTGAGCAGGCGCCTCGCGTCGCCGTCGGCCAGTCCTACGACACGCTCGCGCGCCGTTGCGTCGAACGCGACCGTCCCGAGCGAATTCGACGCTGTGCGATCGAACAGTTCACCGAGCTCGACCCCGGAAAGGCTCTGGAGCACGTAAACCGTGGTGCGCGACAACAGCGCACCGATCACCTCGAATGAAGGGTTTTCCGTGGTGGCGCCGACAAACGTCAGCAGGCCCTGCTCGACGAAGGGCAGGAAAGCATCCTGCTGCGCCTTGTTGAAACGGTGTACCTCGTCGACGAAGAGAATGGTTTGCCGTCCAGACGTAGCGAGCGTCTCCTGGGCGCGTTGCACCGCTTCCTTGATGTCCTTCACTCCCGCAAATACCGCCGAGAGGGCGATGAATTCAGCGTCGAAAGCGTCCGCCATGAGGCGAGCGAGCGTGGTTTTACCGACACCCGGCGGCCCCCAAAGGATCATCGAGTGGGGCTTGCCGGCCTCGAAGGCGAGACGCAAGGGCTTGCCGGGTCCGAGCAAGTGCCGCTGCCCGACCACGTCGGCCAGCGATTTCGGCCGCATCGCCTCAGCCAACGGAGGCAAGGGGGCGCGCGCGGGAAACAGGTCGGCCATTCGCTGCTGGAGCGGCAAAGCTAGTCGACGTCGCCGATCACGTCGACCCCTTTGGGAGGGGAGAAGCGGAAGAGACTCGGACTCAGCCGCGGATTGCGCTCGAGTGAATTGAATCTCAGGATCGTCGTCTGTCCGAAACTGTCGACGAGCTCCATAACCCGGAGCCCGGAAGAGCCGAAGCCCATGCGGATCCTCTCGAAGTTGCTTTCCTTGTCTCGCGGCAACGCTTCGAGCCATTCGACGCCGTCCTTGATCCCTTTGTCCGACAGCCTGAACGATCGCATCGCCTCGTTGTTTCCCGCCAGCAGGGCCGCGGGCGTGGAACCGAGCGCCTGATCGAGTTTCTTGACTGTGACCTGCTTCAGATCCTCGTCGTAGATCCAAACCTTGCTCCCATCGCCGACGATGAGCTGCGCATAGGGCTTCACATAGGTCCAGCGAAACTTTCCCGGACGCGAGAACGCGAGAACGCCGCGCGACTCCTGCAGCAGCTTGTGATTGCTGTCGAAGATCTTCTGCTCGAATTCTCCCTGCGCAGTGGTCGTACCGGCGATGAATTCCGAGAAACGCTCCAGGCTCGACGCATGTGCGCACGGCGGCAACAGCATGGGTGCCACCAGCGTTGCGGCTGCAAGGCGCCGACGAAGGTCCATCCGCCCAGCTATTCCATCTTCGCGGGCACGAGCACCTCGCGGTTGCCGTTCGTCTGCATGGCGGACACGAGGCCTGCCTGCTCCATCTGCTCGATGAGGCGCGCCGCGCGGTTGTAGCCGATGCGCAGATGGCGCTGGACCAGCGAGATCGACGCCCGCCGCGTGCGCAGCACCATCTCGACCGCCTGATCGTAGAGTGGGTCGGATTCTCCGTCGCGTTCGCCCGCCGGCTCGCCCGCCGAGTCGGCTTCTTCTCCCTCGAGCACGCCTTCCACGTATTCGGGGCGTCCGAGCGATTTGAGATACTCGACCACCTTGTGGACCTCGTGGTCGGCGACGTAGGCGCCGTGCACGCGCTGCGACATGCCCGAGCCCGGCGGTAGATAGAGCATGTCGCCCTGTCCGATCAGCGACTCGGCGCCCTGCTGATCGAGTATGGTGCGCGAATCCACCTTGCTCGAAACCTGAAACGCGATCCGCGTAGGGATGTTGGCCTTGATCAAACCGGTGATGACGTCCACCGATGGGCGCTGCGTGGCGAGAATCAGATGTACGCCCGCGGCGCGCGCCTTCTGCGCGAGCCGCGCGATCAGTTCCTCCACCTTCTTGCCCGACACCATCATCATGTCGGCCAATTCATCGATGATCACTACGATATGCGGCAGCCTCTCCAGGTTGCGGGGCTCGGGCAAATCGAGCGTTTCGGGATCCTTGAGAGGATTGCCCGATTTTTCCGCGTCGGCCACCTTGTGGTTGTATCCGGAGAGATTGCGGACCGCGACCCAGGTCATGAGCCGGTAGCGCCGCTCGACCTCGCCCATGCACCAGTTCAGAGCGTTCGCGGCCTGCCGCATGTCGGTCACGACTGGGGCGAGCAGGTGGGGAATGCCTTCATAGGTGGAGAGCTCGAGCATTTTCGGATCGACCATGACGAGCCGGACTTCGCGCGGCTCGGTCTTGTACAGAATCGACAGAATCATGGCATTGAGCGCCACCGACTTGCCCGAGCCGGTGGTCCCCGCAACCAGCAAATGCGGCATCTTCGCGAGATCGGCGACCACCGGATTGCCGGCGATGTCCTTGCCGAGGGCGAGCGTCAGCGGGGAAGGCATCTCGTGATAAGCACGCGAACTGACGATCTCGGACAGCCGGACGATCTGGCGGTGCGGGTTGGGAATCTCCAGCCCCATGCACGACTTGCCGGGAATCGTCTCGACCACGCGGATGCTGTAGACCGACAGTGCTCGCGCGAGGTCCTTCACCAGGTTGACGATCTGGCTGCCCTTCACGCCCAGCGCAGGCTCGATCTCGTAGCGGGTGATCACGGGTCCGGGATAGGCGGCCAGCACCCTCACTTGAACACCGAAGTCGCCGAGCTTCTTTTCGATCAGCCTGGAGGTGTACTCGAGGGTCTCGGGAGAGAGGACTTCGATGTCGCTGCTCGCCTCATCGAGCAGCTTGATCGGCGGCAGCGGCGTGTCGGGCAGCTCGCGGAAAAGCGGCTCCTGCCTCTCCTTCTGCACCCTGGAGGACTTCGGAATCGCGACCACGGGAGGCTCGATCCGGATCGGCTCATGCTCATCGATCAGGAGCTCGCGCTTCTCCTCTACCACCGCCTCCCTGCGCTCAGCAGCCACCGCTCCTGCCTTGCGGTCCTGCCAGCTCTGCCATTTGTCGAACGCCCACAGGCAGGCGCACTCGAGCCCCGCGCCGACCTTCTCCATGACCGTCAGCCACGACACTCCGGTAAACAGCGAGAGGGTCGTCGCGAACAGCGCAACCAGAATCAGGGTGGCGCCGGTGAAACCGAAACCCGATTGCAGCACCCTCGCCACGACCTCGCCGATCATGCCCCCGGGAGCAAGCGGCAGCGTGACCTTGAGCGAGTGAAGCCGCAACGCTTCGACTCCGCTGGAGGCAAGCAGCAGCAAACAGAATCCCCCCAGGGCGATGAAAACGGAACGGCGATCGCTGGCCGACGCACTATCCAGGCGCCGCAGCGTCCACACTGCGGTGAGACCAAGCATGACGACCCACCACCAAGCGGAGATACCGAAGAGGTACAGGAGCCCGTCGGCGACCCAGGCCCCCACCCGGCCGCCGAGGTTGCGGATCTCGCCGGCCGCTACGCTATGCGACCACCCAGGGTCTGCCCTATTGAAGGTGCTGAGGACGAGCGACAGGTAGAGGGCCGCCGCGACCAGGACGAACAACCGCGATTCGCGCAGCAGCGCAGCAACCTTGCTGGGAAGAGGTGCCTGGTTCCGTTTCAAAGCTCTGATCGATTCAAGCCGCCGAGGTCGAATTCAATGGCAACTACCGCCGACTCCCCGATCGCCCCTTCAATCAATCGTCAATATGGTCTCGTGCAGGAAGATCGAACCGGGGCGCACCTCGATGTACCCCCCCGACTGGAGGTCCTTCATCACCCGGCTGACCATCTCGCGCGAAGCGCCTATCATTTTGGCAATATCCTGCTTGGCTAGTTTCTTGGTGACCACTTTCTGCCCGTCGATCGTTTCCGACATCTCGAGGAGCAGGTGGGCCACCCTGCCGTAGACGTCCATCAGCGCCAGGCTGCCGATCTTCTGATCCGCCTCCCGAAGGCGCGTAACCAAGCCCCGCATGACCGTCATGGCCATCTCGAAGTTCTCGGCGAGACATCGCTTGAAGTCCCGCTTGGAGAGACTGAGCAGCTCGCACGCCTCGAGGGCGACCACGCTCGCCGAGCGGGGATGGTCGTCGATCAGGCCCATCTCGCCGAAAAATTCGTTCGGCCCCAGGATCGCGAGAATCACCTCGCGGCCCTCGTCGTCGCTGATCATCACCTTCAAGCGGCCGGAGATCACCACGAATAGCGATTCAGTGACATCCCCGGTGGCAATGATGGTCGTACTGCGCGGAAAACTCTTGCGGCTGACTGCTCCGGTCAACAAAGCCAGCTGATTCTCGGGAAGGACCGAGAACAGAGGTACATTGCGCAACAGCAGCATCGACACGCTTGCCGGGGCCGTCATTTATGCCGTCCTCCCAGGGAACGTAGCGCCATATCTTATCACCAGACTGGCGCGGACCGTCTCTCGCGGCGACCGGGAATCGACCCGAGGGGTGCCGCGGATCCGCCCTCGGATGCCCGAAGGGCGCGAACATCCCGGGTTATAATCGCGACCCGACGGCGATTGAATCGCAGCGTCTGCGTCCCCACCCTCCCGCCATGTCGAACAAAACCAGGCACTCGCGCCTTCTCATACTTGGGTCCGGTCCGGCGGGCTACACCGCCGCGGTCTACGCCGCGCGCGCGAATCTGAAACCGGTCGTCATTGCCGGCCTGGCTCCGGGCGGGCAGCTCATGACGACGACCGACGTCGACAACTGGCCGGCCGACAGCATGGGCGTGCAGGGTCCGGAGCTGATGGAGCGCTTCCAGAAGCACGCCGAGCGCTTCGAGACCGAGATCGTGTTCGACCACATCCACACCACCCACTTGAACCAGCGCCCCATTCGGCTCGAGGGCGACGCGAGCGAATACACGTGTGACGCGCTCATCATCGCGACCGGAGCGTCTGCCCGCTATCTCGGGCTGGACTCGGAAAAACAATTCATGGGCAAGGGCGTGTCGGCGTGCGCGACCTGCGACGGGTTCTTCTACAAGGGCCAGGACGTCGCGGTCGTGGGCGGCGGGAACACGGCGGTGGAAGAAGCCCTGTACCTTTCGAACATCGCGCGTCAGGTCACCGTCATCCATCGCAGGGACAAGTTCCGGGCGGAGAAAATCCTGCAAAAGAAGCTGCTCGAAAAAGGCAACGTCGCGGTTCGCTGGAACCACGTCCTCGACGAGGTCCTGGGTGACGCGAAAGGGGTCCACGGCATCCACGTCAAGGACGTTCATACCGGGGCGCGGCACAAGCTCGACGTGCATGGACTGTTTGTCGCGGTCGGCCACACGCCGAACACGGGGATTTTCGAAGGACAACTCGACATGAAAGGCGGATACATCGTCACGCGCGGCGGAAACGAGGGCAACGCGAGCACAACCAGCGTCCCCGGCGTATTCGCCGCCGGGGACGTGCAGGACCACGTCTACCGCCAGGCCGTGACCAGCGCCGGGAGCGGCTGCATCGCGGCGCTCGACGCGGAGAAGTTTCTGGACGGGTTGCACTAGCGTTTTTGCAGGCCCGCGGCGCAATCATGCGCAAACGCCCGACCCGCGAGATTCCGAAAGACGAAGCCGCGCTGTTTCGCGAGGCAGTCCGCGACGCCACGCCCATTCGGCAAGCGCCGCGCGTATCCCGAGGAAGCAAGGCGCCCCCGCCGGTACCGATTCAATCGCTGCTCGACGGGCACGACGCCGTCGCGGAAAGCCTGGACGGCCCCCTCACATGGGAGCAATCGCTGCAGACGGGGGAGGAACCTTCCTTTCTGCGGAGCGGCTTGGGTCCCGACGTCCTGCGCAAGCTGCGGCGCGGGCACTGGGTCGTGCAGGACGCCGTCGACCTGCACGGGCACAATCGCCAGGAAGCGCGACTGCTGGTCGCGGAATTTCTCGGGGCGAGCCTCAAGCGCGGGCTGCGCTGCGTGCGCCTAGTCCACGGAAAAGGCCTGCGCTCCCCCGGGAAGGAACCGGTTCTGAAGGGGAAGGTGCAGCTTTGGCTTGCGAAACGCGACGAGGTGCTCGCCTTCTGCGAAGCTCCGAGAAATCAGGGTGGGAGCGGCGCGCTCCTCGTGCTGCTAAAAGCGGCCTCGAAGTAGTCGTCTAGACTGCGGCTTCGTTGGTCTCGCCCGTGCGGATGCGCACCACCTGCTCGACCGAGGTGACGAAGATCTTGCCGTCGCCGATCTTTCCGGTGCGGGCCGCCTTGACGATCGCTTCGATCGCGCCTTCGAGCATTTTCTCGGTCACGACCACCTCGACCTTGACCTTGGGAAGGAAGTCCACGACGTATTCCGCGCCGCGATAGAGCTCGGTGTGCCCTTTCTGGCGGCCAAAGCCTTTCACCTCGGTAACGGTCAACCCCGTGACGCCGACCTCGGCGAGTGCCTCGCGAACCTCGTCGAGCTTGAAGGGCTTCACGACGGCTTCAATTTTCTTCATGGCTTCCTCCAGCGTTGACTCGCGTATCCCAGTATAGCTAACAAACGGCCGGCGAGCCGAAGGCGCGCCGTCGCCTGCTACTCGTAGGGCTCCCGGTAGCGAGACGTTATCGGGTAGCGCCAGTCCTTGCCGAAACCGCGGTGCGTGATCCTGATCCCGATCGGCGCCTGACGGCGCTTGTACTCGCTGCGGTGGATCATTTCCACCACCCGCCTGACGTCCTCGACCGCGAAACCTTCTGCCACCATTTCAGCGGGGCTCAAGTCGTTTTCCATGTAGGCTGAGATGATGGCGTCGAGAATATCGTAGGGAGGCAGGCTGTCCTGATCGGTCTGGTTGGGCCTGAGCTCCGCGGAGGGGGCGCGCGTCAGCACGCGTTCCGGAATCACACGCGTGATTCCGTTGCGATACCTGCACAAGCGGTAGACCAGCGTCTTGAGGATATCCTTGATCACCGCAAAGCCGCCCGCCATGTCGCCATAGAGCGTCGCGTAGCCGACCGCCATTTCGGACTTGTTGCCCGTGGTGAGGACGATGGCTCCGAACTTGTTCGACAAGGCCATCAGCAATGTTCCGCGGATGCGGGCCTGAAGGTTCTCCTCCGCGGCATCTACCGCACGACCGGAAAACTCCTTGGCCAGCAGCCCGAGGAAGGTATCGAAGGCCGGGCGGATCGGGATCTCGTCGTAGCGCACGCCGAGAATCCTCGCGATCTCCCGGGAATCGTCCAGGCTCATCTGCGCCGTGTATTGCGAAGGCATCATGACCGCGCGCACGCGCTCCGGACCGAGCGCGTCGCACGCGATGCACAGCGTCAGCGCCGAATCGACCCCGCCCGAAAGACCGACGATCGCTCCCGGAAACCGGTTCTTCCCCACGTAGTCGCGCACGCCCAGGCACAGAGCCTTGTAGACCTCGGCTTCCACCGGCTCCGGGTCCGGGATCGCGTCGCGCTGCGGTTCGCCGTCGGCGAACGTCACGAAACCGAGGGCCTCTTCGAACTGAGGCAATTGACAGACCTTCTCTCCGCGCTTGTCGAGCGCGAACGAAGCGCCGTCGAAAACCAACTCGTCCTGCCCTCCCACCAGGTTTGCATACACCAGCGCCATGCCGGTCTCGGTTACGCGCTCGCGCATGACCTCCTGGCGGGACACCTGCTTGCCCATGTGGTAGGGCGAAGCATTCAGCACCAGCAGCACCTGCGCGCCTGCCTCGCGTGCGACGCGGGGTGCAGTCGCCTCCCAGGCGTCCGCGCAGATATTGATCCCGATCTGAACGTCGCTGCTGCCCGGACGCGTGGTGAGCGGTCCCAAGGGGCCCCACGTGTCCTCGCAGATATTCAAGCCGAACCGGGTCTCCCCGATCTGAAACACATACGGCCTGCCTCCCGGTTCGAAATAGCGCTCTTCATCGAACACGGTGTAGTTCGGCAAAGTGTGCTTGCAATACGTGCCGATGATCCGCCCGTCGCTTATCATGGACGCGGCGTTGTAGCGCTTGCCGTCTTCCTGATAGGGGTGACCGATGACGAGGGCGATGCCGCTCACTTCGCGTGCCAGCCGCTCGAGGGCATTGGCGCATTCGCGATAGAAGCCATCGCGCAGGAGCAAGTCCTCGGGCGGATAGCCGCACAAAGCGAGCTCCGGCGTGAGCACCAGACCGGCTCCTGCCGCGCGCGCCTCTTCGCAGTACCGCAATATCTTCGCGGCGTTGCCCGCGAGGTCGCCGACCACGCAGTTGACCTGGGCAATCGCGATCTTGACGATGTTCGCCATCGGCGAAGTCTACCATCGCGAAACGCGACCCCGCGCCGCGACGCCCGAGCAATCGATCTATAATCGGCGAGCGTGGCTTTACGTCGCAACGGCTCGATTGAAGGAAGACGCGCCCTCGTTGGAAGTCGTCGATACGCTTCGGGAAATCGAGCCCGAAGCTTGGAACGCGCTTGCCGCCGGCCATCCCTTCCTCCGCCACGAATTCCTGCACGCTCTTCACGAGACCGGCTGCGCCTGCGAGGCCACCGGCTGGTCACCGCGTTACATCACCTTGTGGCAGGACGCCGCGCTCGTCGGCGCGATGCCGCTTTACGAAAAAACGCATTCGTATGGGGAGTACGTTTTCGATTGGGCGTGGGCCGACGCCTATCATCGCTACGGGCTTGCCTACTACCCGAAGCTCCTGGCTGCAATACCCTTTTCTCCTGTCGCTGGACCGCGGCTGCTCGCGCGAGACAGCGCGACTCGCGGGCTCCTGGTTCGGGCCGCGCTGCAACTCGCTCGCGACGTGTCCTCGCTGCACGTGCTGCTCCCCGGAGAGAACGAAGCGCGCGAACTTGAAGCTGCGGGGATGATGTTGCGCCGGGCGGTGCAGTTTCACTGGGAGAATCGCGGCTACGCGAGCTTCGAGCAATTCCTCGGCGACCTCTCCTCGGCGAAGCGCAAGAAGATCCGCCAGGAACGGCGCCGCGTTCAGGAAGCCGGAGTGCGTCTGCGCCGCCTCGTCGGCGACGAAATCCGCGACGAGCACTGGAGTTTCTTCACGCGCTGCTACAACGGCACCTACTTGGCGCACCACTCGACGCCGTACCTCAATCTGGCGTTTTTCAGGCGCCTCGGCGAAGCGCTTCCCGAGCACGTCCTGATGGTGCTCGTCGAGCTCGACGGAAAGCCGATCGCGAGCGCTCTCAATATCTTCTCGCAGCAGGTGCTCTACGGCCGCTATTGGGGCTCGGTCGCCCAGATTCCAATGCTGCACTTCGAGACCTGCTACTACCAGGCGATCGAGTTCTGCATCGAGCGCGGTATCCGCGTTTTCGAGGGCGGCGCGCAGGGCGAGCACAAGCTTGCCCGGGGTTTCATGCCGACCCAAACCTGGTCCGCGCATTGGTTGCGGCATCCGCAATTCTCGGACGCGGTCGAGAAGTTCCTCGCCCGGGAATCCAGCGGGATCGAGCGCTACGTGGACGAACTGAACGAGCGCAGCCCATTCCGCTCGGAAAGCTAGACTACTTGGCCTTGGGCAGACCGCCGAGAAGCGCTGCCACCTGGCGCGGGGACCGCTGCGCCGGCGCGGTGGGCCGGGGCGGCGCCGCGGATGCCGGCGCCGGCTCGTAGGGAGAGCTGAAAATCGGGTCGGCATTCTTTGCGGGCTGAGCCGGGCGAGTCAGGCGATCGCGCTCGCCGTGACGAGACTTGCGCTCGCCCGCTCCCGACTGGGCGCGGCTCCTCGGCCTGCTCATCATCGAAGACGCGACGCTCAATTCCGGCTCGAAGCCGGGGACGATTTTCCTGGGAATGCTGATCCGGATCGTCTTCTCGATCGCCTCCAGCCGCTCGTGCTCCTCGGCGCATACCAGGGAAATCGCCACGCCGCTCGCGCCTGCCCTGCCAGTGCGACCGATACGGTGAACATAGTCCTCGGGAGAGCCGGGCAGCTCGAAATTCACCACGTGAGGCAGATCTTCGATATCGAGGCCGCGCGCCGCCACGTCGGTCGCCACCAGTACGCGAACCTTTCCCGATTTGAAGTCATCGAGCGCCTGCAGCCGCTCCGGCTGTGTCTTGTCGCCGTGGATGGCGGCGGTATGAATGCCGTCACGATTGAGCTGATAGGCCAAACGGTTGGCGCCGATGCGGGTGGAGTTGAACACCAGCACCTGACGCAGGTCGTGCGACTGGATGAGGTACGCGAGCAACTCGCGCTTGCGCTCGCGCCTCACCGGATGCACCAAGTGCGTCACCGATTCCGCCGCGGCGTTGTTGCGCGCGACCTGAACCAGCACCGGGTCGCGCAGGAAAGACTCGGCGAGAGTGCGTATCTCGCCAGTCAAAGTCGCCGAGAACAAGAGATTCTGTCGCTGCTTGGGCAGCAGCGCCATGATCCGTCGCACGTCGGGAATGAAACCCATGTCGAGCATGCGGTCGGCCTCGTCGAGCACGAAAGCCTCGACCTGTTGAAGATTGACCGCCTTCTGCTGCACATGGTCGAGCAGCCGACCTGGCGTGGCGACCAGAAACTCCACGCCCTGGCGCAGCGCCGCGGTCTGCGGCTTCATGTCGATCCCCCCGAACACCACCGTGCTGCGCAGCCCGACGTACTTGCCATAGATGCGCACGCTTTCCTCGACCTGGGCGGCGAGCTCGCGCGTCGGAGTCAGAATCAGCGCGCGCACGGGATGGCGTGCCGGCGAAGCGCTGGTGTTGGCGTGGCGCGCGAGGCGCTGCAAGAGGGGCAGCGTGAATCCCGCGGTTTTGCCGGTGCCCGTCTGCGCGCCGCCCAGCACATCGCGCCCCTGAAGCACCAGCGGAATTGCCTGCGCCTGGATGGGCGTGGGCTCGGTATATCCCTGCTCGGCGACCGCCTTGAGCAGCTCCGGCAACAGATTCAGTTCGGCAAAACTCGGCAAACGAAGACTCTCCTTCCGCCCCGGGTCCGGGCCGAAGAAACTTCAGTCAGTGGAATGGACCTGCGGACAAGGTGAATGGGGCGACATTATAACAAAGGAAGCGACGCGGCTCCGGAACGCTTGCCCGGGGCCGGGTCGGGTGCCCGCCGCTGGCGCTCCAGCGCCCAGGCGACATGCTCGCGCACCAGCGCGGACGCCTCGTGCGCGCGGATACGCAGCGCGGCGACCGCGCGTGCGCTCCTCGGAGCATTGCCGAGCCCCACCGCGAGATTGCGCAGCCAGCGCTCGTAGCCGATCCTGAGAATGGCGCTGCCGGCCATCCGACGCCGGAACTCCTCCTCGGTCCATGCGAAAAGCTCGACCAGCTCGGCGCAATCCAGCCCGTTGCGCACCCGGAAATCCGGCTCGGACGCGGGCCGCGCGTAGCGGTTCCAGGGGCACACCAGCTGGCAATCGTCGCAGCCGTAGACGCGGTTGCCGATGAGCGGGCGCAACTCGACCGGAATGCTCCCCTTGAGCTCGATCGTAAGGTAGGAGATGCAGCGTCTGGCATCCAACTGGTAGGGCGCGACGATCGCCCGCGTGGGACAGACATCGATGCACTTGCGGCAGCTGCCGCAATGCTCCGCGACGGGAGCGTCGACCGGAAGCGGCAGGTCGGTGTAGATATCTCCGAGGAAAAAGAACGAGCCCGCTTCGCGCGCGATCAGCAGCGTGTGCTTCCCTCTCCAGCCCAGGCCCGCCTTGCGCGCGAGCTCGACCTCCATCACGGGCGCCGAATCGGTGAATACGCGGTAGCCGAATCGGCCGATTTCTCCCGCGATTCTGTCTGCGAGCCGTTGCAAGCGGCCTCTCAGCACCTTGTGATAGTCGCGCCCGAGGGCGTAACGCGCGACAAACGCCTTGTTGCCGTCGGCGAGCACGCCCATGCTGTCCGCCGCGCCGGGCCGATAGTCCATGCGCGCGGAAATGATGCGCAAGGTCCCCGGAACGAGCGAGCCGGGGCGCGTCCTTTTCGCGCCGTGCTTTCGCATATAATCGAGCTCGCCTGCGAAGCCGGACGCAAGCCAGGCGCGCAGGCGCGGCTCCGCCTCCGAAAGGTCGGTATCGGCGATTCCGACCGCCTGGAAGCCCAGTTCGCGCCCCCAGGATTTGACTTTCTCGGCCAGCGCCGCCAGATCGGCCGGGCGGGGGCTTAGTACCTTCCGGGCCGCTTTCACATGGTTCATCCTCCAGATCATAGCCAGCCGTCCGAAAGATCGCACTGGAGCGCGTATCTGGACGATGAGGCCGCCACGACGCGGCTCGGATCGCGTCTCGCCGAATGTGTGCAATCGGGCACGCGAATCTACTTCCGGGGTGAACTCGGTAGCGGAAAATCCACTCTGATTAGAGGGTTGCTGCGCGGCTTGGGTGTCCAGGTACGGGTAAAAAGCCCGACCTACACTCTGGTTGAACTTTATGTTCTTTCTAGATTAAACTTGTACCACTTTGATTTTTATCGCTTCCTCGATGCGCGAGAGTTTCAAGACGCCGGCCTGGCCGACTACTTCCAGGGAGACGGCGTCTGCCTGGTCGAATGGCCGGAGCGGGCCGGCGATGCGCTTCCCGGACCGGACCTCGAAATCACCCTCGCCTACTCCGGCACCGGACGAGCCCTCACCGCGCGAGCCCTCAGTCCCGAGGGGGAACGATGTATAGCGACATGCCGAAACGGCTGAACTCCCGGGCGCCGGCGCGCTGGCGCCGGATTCTGACGGGATTCTGTATTCTGCTCCTCCCCCAACTCGCTGCGGCGGCCGAATCGCAGGTGGAACTCGTGCGTGCGGTCCGAATCTGGCCGGCGCCGGAATATACGCGCGTGACCTTGGAGTCCGCGGAGCCGATGCAGCATCACCTGATTTCGATCAAAAGCCCCGAGCGTCTGGTCCTCGACCTGGAAGGCGTCGATTTCCCGAGCGTGCAGCAAGCCTTCGCCGGCAAGGTCACCGAGAGCGACCCCTACATCGGAAACCTCCGGGTGGGTCGCTTCAAGCCGGGCGTCGTCCGGGTCGTGCTCGACCTCAAAACCGAGGTCAAGCCCCAGATCTTCACGCTTGCACCGATCGGCGAATACGGACACCGGCTGGTCCTCGACATCTATCCGACACACCCCGTAGACCCGATCCTGGCGCTCCTGCAAAAGCCGGGGCTGAAGATGGATCGGACCCTAGGACTGCCTCCGGGCGAGGCCCCCGAGGAGCGCAAGCGCGAAGCCGCACCGAAGCCGCCGCGATCCCCCAAGGAGCCGCAGGAGCCCGCCGCCAATCGACTGGTCACCATCGCCGTCGACGCCGGGCACGGCGGAGAGGATCCGGGCGCGAAGGGACGGCGCGGGACCTACGAAAAGACCGTCACCATGACGATCGCGCGCAAGCTGAAGGCCCAGATCGATGCCGAGCCGAATATGCGCGCCCTGCTGATACGCGACGGCGACTTCTTTCTCGACTTGCGGGCTCGCGTGGAGAAGGCCGAGGTAGTAAACGCCGACGTGTTCGTTTCGATTCACGCGGATTCCTTCGTCAAACCCCACGCCCGAGGGTCGTCGGTGTTTGCCCTTTCGGAGCGCGGCGCGACCAGCACCGCAGCCCAAGAACTCGCGAAGCGCGAGAATCAAGCTGACTTCATCGGCGGGTTCAACATCAAGAGCAAGGATGCTTACCTGAAGATGACCCTCGCCGACCTCAAGTTTACGGCGCAGATCAGCGACAGCCTCAAGCTCGCGCGCGCGGTGCTCGGCGAGCTGGGCGACGTCAATTCTCTCCATAGAGGGAAAGTCGAGCAGGCCGGCTTCGCCGTGCTCAAGGCGCAACAGATTCCTTCGATCCTCGTCGAAACGGCATTCATCAGCAATCCCGAAGAAGAAAAAAGACTGAACGACGAGGCGTATCAGGAAAAAATCGCCCGCGCAATCCTTCGCGGCGTGAAGAGCTACGTCGCCAAGAACCCGCCGCTGCTCTCCCCTGCGACGCTCGCCGCAATTCGCTGATTCGCTTCGCGGGACTCAGGTTTTCGTCCGATTCAGCAAGTACCGGAAGTATTCGACCGCGATAGGCATCATCGACAGTACGATGACGCCGATGATGACCAAGCTCAGGTTCTGCTTCACCACCGGAACATTGCCGAACCAGTAACCGGCGTAGAGCAGCGACAGCACCCAGGCGAGCGCGCCCGCCAAGTTGTACGCGAAGAAGCGCAGATACGTCATGCGCGCGATACCCGCAACAAACGGCGCAAAGGTGCGCAGGATCGGCACGAAGCGCGTTACTACGATCGTCATTCCCCCGTGCTTCTCGTAGAAGGCATGGGCCCGGTCGAGCGCCTTGCGGTTGAAGAAGCGCGTGCCTTCCCATTGGAACACCTTCGGCCCCAGCAGGTAGCCGATCGAGTAGTTCACCGTGTTTCCCAGCGCAGCGGCGGCGATCAGCAGCAGAGCAAGCAGATGTACGTCCATCGCGCCGGACGCTGCAAGCGCCCCCGCGACAAATAACAGCGAATCCCCCGGCAGAAACGGGGTCACGACGAATCCCGTCTCGGAAAAAATGATCGCGAATAGCAGCAGATAGACCCAGGGACCGTACTGCTGGAGGAGCGCGGCGAGATGCCGGTCGAGATTGACCACCAGATCCCAGCCGGAGAGCAGGAGTTCCATCGCCGCATTCTACCGTGTCACATATAATTGGCGCGTCGAATCCCTGCGTCCATGAAGAACCGAATCGTGCCCGCCATCCGGCTCCTGCCCGATACGCTGATCAGCCAGATCGCGGCCGGCGAAGTGGTCGACCGGCCGGCGTCGGTCCTCAAGGAGCTGCTGGAGAACAGCCTGGATGCCGGCGCGACCGAGATCAGCGTCGCGCTCGGCGAAGGAGGAGCCAAGCAAATCCGCGTGGTCGACAACGGCGCCGGAATCCCGAAACACGATCTGGCGCTGGCGTTTGCGCGCCATGCGACGAGCAAGATCGCGTCGCTCGATGACCTCGAGCAGGTCCGGTCCCTGGGATTTCGCGGCGAAGCCCTGGCGAGCATCGCATCGGTCGCGCGGGTCGGTCTGGCAAGCCGCGCCGCCGGCGCGGACCGCGCTTTCGCCGTCAGAGCCGACGGCGGGAGCATCGGGACCGTAGAGCCGGCAGCGCAGCCCGGCGGCACCGCAATCGAGGTGGACGATCTCTACTACAACACGCCGGCGCGGCGCAAATTCCTGAAGAGCGGAGCCACCGAATTCGGTCACTGCGAAGAGATCTTCACTCGCGCCGCCCTGTCCCGGCCCGACGTCACCTTTACCCTGAGGCACAACGGACGGGTCGTCGCGCGGCTCACACCGAGCGATTCCGCAAAACGCATCGAGGCTGCGTTGGGCGAGGAGTTCGCCGGGGCTATGCGCACCATCGCCGCGGACGGAGGCGTACTGAAGGTCTCCGGCTTCGCGGCCTCGCCGGCCTACACGCGCGCCTCGCGCGACGCCCAGTTCGTCTACGTGAACGGCCGCTTCGTGCGCGACAAGCTGCTCGCCCACGCCCTTCGCGAAGCCTACCGCGACGTGCTCCACGGCGAGCGCCATCCCGCCTATGTCCTGTTTCTCGAGATCGAGCCGCGGGCCGTCGATGTCAACGTCCACCCCGCGAAGATCGAGATCCGCTTTCGCGACCCGCGCGCCGTCCACCAATTCGTGTTTCACGCCGTGGCCAAGAGCCTTTCGGGCACCGCGGCCGAGACTCCTGCCGCCGTCGCCATGCCGGTGGCGGAAGGACACTCGTTGGCGCCGCGTATCCAGCAGGCCTTTCTCGGCCTGGCTCAACCGGTGGCCAAGTACTCGGCGATGTTCGCCGGCCGGCCGGCGAGCCCGCTCCCCGCCGGCGACGCCGCAGCGCAGGATCCCAATGCGCCGGATGCGCCGCCGCTCGGCTTCGCGCTCGCGCAGCTCCACGGCGTCTACGTCCTCGCCCAGAACAGGGAGGGCCTGGTCCTCGTCGACATGCACGCGGCGCACGAGCGCATCCTCTACGAAAAGCTCAAGGGGGCGCTCGATTCGCGCACCATGAACACGCAAAAACTGCTGATCCCCGCCACCTTCCACGCCGACCGCGTCGACGTGGCCACGGCGGAGGAGCACGGCGCCACGCTCAATCTTCTCGGCTTCGACGTCGCGGCGATCTCGCCGTTCGCGCTCGCCGTCCGAGCCGTTCCGTCGATGCTCGCGGACGCCGACGCCTCCGAGCTCTCGCGCGCGCTGCTACGCGACATTCGCGAGTACGGAGCAAGCCGCGTGCTGACCGAGCGCCGCGACGAGCTGCTGGGCACCATGGCCTGCCACGGAGCCGTGCGCGCCAACCGGGCGCTGACGATTCCAGAGATGAACGCGCTGCTGCGCGAGATGGAAGAGACCGAGCGCTCCGGGCAGTGCAACCATGGCCGGCCGACGTGGTTTCAGATGAGCCTCGCTGATCTCGACAAGCTCTTCATGCGTGGCCGCTGAACCTGCCGCGATCCTCCTCATGGGCCCGACCGCCAGCGGCAAGAGCGCGCTGGCGGCGAGACTGGCGGATCACTTGCCGGTCGAGATCGTCAGCGTCGATTCCGCTCAGATCTATCGCGGCATGGACATCGGAACCGCGAAGCCTTCGGCCGCCGAACGTCGCGCCGTGCCGCACCACCTCATTGACATCCTCGACCCGACCGAAAGCTACTCGGCCGCGCGATTCTGCGCCGATGCGCTCAAGCTGATCCGCGAAATCTCCGCACGCGGCCGCACGCCGCTCCTGGTCGGCGGCACGATGCTCTACTTCAAGGCGCTGCGCGAGGGGCTATCGGACCTTCCCGATTCGGATCCCGCGGTGCGTGCGCAAATCGACGCCGAAGCCGCCGAGCGAGGCTGGCCGGCGTTGCACGCGCAGCTTGCGAAGATCGACGCCCCGACCGCAGCGAGGCTGAAGCCCACCGACGCGCAGCGCATTCAACGCGCGCTCGAAATCCATCGTGTCGCGGGGAAACCGATGTCGAAGCTGCTCGCGCGAAAGAAGAGCGCCCTTCCCTTCCGCCTCGTCGAGCTGGCTCTCGCGCCTTCGGACCGCAGCGAGCTGCATCGGCGCATCGAAGCACGCTTCGACGCAATGCTCGAGCGCGGCCTGGTCGAGGAGTTGCGGACACTGCGCAAGCGCTACGCTCTCCGCCCTGCCCTGCCCTCGATGCGCTGCGTCGGCTACCGCCAGGCGTGGCAATACCTCGAGGGAGAAATCGGAAGGAAGGAGCTGCGCGACCGCGGCGTGGCCGCGACGCGCCAGCTCGCCAAGCGCCAGCTCACCTGGCTGCGGGCGATGAAGACGGTGCGGAGTTTCGACTGCCTGGCGGAGGACCTGGACGCCGAGGCGCTAGACCACGTTCGCCGCGATATCAATCGAGCCAGTCTCGATCCTTGAGCTTCTTCGGAAGATAGGTTTTGCTCAGGTAGCGGAAGTCCTTGTTGGCGAGCGCATCGAGCTCGTACTTGAGACCCGTCGCGAGCATCCGCTTGATCTCTTCCTGCCAGTCCTTCTTCTGGAACCAGCGGTAATTGATCAGCTCCTTGGCCCGGCTCACGTCTTTGTCGTTGAGCTTGATGCCGACGTTGCGCGGCAGCCCGTAGGTATCGGGATCCGCGCTCGAGAGCCCGATGAATTTGGCTTTGGGAATGGCCATCCGCTCGCTCTCGAACGCGAGGTTGATCGATCCCTGCTTGACCACCGAG
>Ga0137397_10000200_pt1 | contig 40231 bp, 25 predicted proteins | sample czorhiz116metaG_FD_106658 | JGI IMG/M metagenome (GOLD analysis project Ga0137397, IMG submission 106658) | Vadose zone soil microbial communities from Angelo Coast Range Reserve, California, USA - czorhiz1.16 metaG | ecosystem: Environmental > Terrestrial > Soil > Vadose zone | place: USA... | reverse complement strand
TTAAGAACTATCTTTCGCTCCTACGGAGCTCGTAAATCGAGGTCTACCGAGTCCCCACGCTGGCGCGTGGGGCTACATTCTGTCGCCGCTACGCGGCTGTATTCGGCCCACCCGCAGCAACAACACGGATGCCACTATAGCGAACGCGGCGCCCGCTGCGAATGCCACATGAACGCCAAAAGAACTCCAGAGGGCGCCGAACAACATGCTTGCAGGTAAAGCTCCGATCCCCTGTGCACCGTTGTAATAGCCGAAGGCCGTGCCCCGCAGATGCGCGGGCACGAGCTGGGAGATCCATGCTCTCTCCGCGGGCTCCGTCAAGCCGAAGTAGATGCCGTAAGAGAGAAAGACTCCGATCAGCACCACCATGGAATCCGCCCACGCGAATGCAAGATAGATCAACGCGTAGAATGCCCACCCGCTAAAGATCATCGCTCGGCAGCCGGCGACATCGGCGAGTCTTCCTCCAGAGTACGTCGCCAGCATCTTTACCACATGGTGCAAGGACCACAGGACTGCTGTCCACGCGGCCGGTACGCCCCCATCCGACAATCGCAGGAGAAGAAACGCGTCTGTCGAATTACCCAGTGTAAAGATGAATACTGCAAGCAGAAGCCGCCTGAAATCACCTCCGAGTTGGCGCCAATTCCGGAACGTGGTGGAAGTCGACGCGTGCTGGATCCCCGCTTCTCGTACGCCACGCAGCAGAACGATCATCACCACGGCGGCTGGAATCGCGGCAAGCAGGAACACCTGCCGGGGCGACCTGTTGAAATACAGCAGCAGGGCAGCAACAAGCGGCCCAACGACGGCGCCGGCGTGATCCATGGATCGATGGAATCCAAAGGCGGCGCCTCGTTGTGACGGGTGCGTAACGTCGGCCACCAGGGCGTCGCGGGGCGAAGTGCGCAGACCTTTGCCGATGCGATCCACGAATCTCAAGCCCAGAACGGTAAGCCAGCTACCGGCGAGACCAATCAACGGGCGAACAAATCCAGCCAGACCGTAGCCGGCCAGGATGAACGGCAACCGGCGTCGTGCGCGGTCGGTCCAGATTCCGGAAACTACTTTGAATAGTGAGGCGGTCGATTCGGCCACCCCTTCAATGACACCGAGACTGATCGCTCCCGCACCCAGCACACTGGTCAGGAACAAGGGCAGCAGCGGATAAATCATCTCGCTTGAAAAGTCCGTGAAAAAACTCGCGAAGCCGAGAGCGACCACGGTGCGAGGTAAGCGCTTCGTCACGAGCGGGCTTCCCGGAGCGCGACACCTGCCAGCCAAAGCAGGATGCTGGGGACGAGCAGGACATTGCTCCAGAACATTCCGGCAGTCGAATTCACCAGTGCAGCCGCAGACAGCATGAAGCCGAAGCATCCCACAGCCATGCCGCTGAGCCAAACCCACGCCGGATACACCGAGCGTGTGGACCAGGCCAGGATCAACGCCGAAAAGCTGTAGAGACCGTTCGCGACATAGCCGCTCATCAAGACGGCGGTCCGATGGAGGAGCATGAACCGCTCCACCTGTTGCGTGATCTCGGGCAATATACCAATCTCTATCGCCTGAGCGGAGAGATCCGGCGCAATGGCGGCGGCGGTCAGGAAGACTGCGAGGTTCCCGTTGTGATGTGTAGAAACGAACACCATGTAGAAATACAGAATGGCGATCGCGGCGGCCGTCCACGTCAGCCAGCCGAGAGTCCAGAGCGCACGGTGGTTCACGAGGAAGCTCAACCTGTCCTGAAAATCGAGATTCGTCTCGAGTCCCTGACGCAGCACGACACCCATGGCCGCGCCCGCCACGAGATGAAGAACGAATGCGATGGTTGCTGCTCTTCGAAGACGAGTCATGTTGAAATTCAGCCGCGGAGCGGCGTCAGAGTGTAGCCCCGGGCGCAAGCCCGGGGTTTCTGTGCGGTTAACGAGTTAGCACCGGAGGTGCGAAAGAATCTTTCGCACCTCCGGTGCTTGAAATCCAAAACGACACCTACCCCCGGGCTTGCGCCCGGGGCTACACTCTAGCGCCGCTCCGCGGCTCAATAAGGGTGCGCCTCCGGCGCCGATTAACCCTCTACCACAAGCCGGAAACCTCGCTTTTCACACTCTACACGCAACTCTTCCTGTGTAATCCAATCGGCCGGTGACACCAGCCCGCGATGTTTCGAACCGGATAACAACAGCGCTGTCATGATGCATGCAGGCATGACGGCAATGCGCTGACCGCCGGAGTCCGCGACGACCGAAACGCGTCGCGTCACGGTGCGGCCGCCAATCGAGCCGATAACCTCCACTCCGACTGCTCCCCAGTCATGACCGAGAAAGCCGAACAATCCGGCAAGCCGTTGAAACATCCTGCTCGAGGAGGCCCAGCCACGAACCACTCCCTTCCGCACCAGCCAACCAAGGAAAGATACGGCGGCATTCAAGCCGCGCAGCTCCGATGCCGTCCGAAACTCTACCGTTCGCGCGTGGAAGAGCTCCGGGAACAAATCATGATCCGGCACATCGACGAGATATCCCGCACGGCCACCTACAGGGGCTGGAAAAGAAAAACGGCGGGGTTCGGCCCAGCCTCGCACCGTCTGCCAGTCCCCGTCGCGGCAGAGACTGAACTCTCGACCCACCGAATAAAGAAGCGACGCGATGGTGCCGGCTGCCCTGGGAAGGCGATTCCCGGGAGCCATATGAACATAGATCGCATCAACCCTATCCAATCCTGCCGTTCCGATCCGGGCCAGCGCTCCCGACAAGGCCGACACCGTGGACCAACCGGAACAGACGGCGGGGAGGTCGCTGCCGTCGCGAGGAACAAGAGAATAAACCTTCTTGACGAAGTTTCTATCGTCGGAAAGGTCGATGTAGTGAATGCCGCGCCGCAGGCACAACTCGGCCAGAGTCATCGGCAGTTCCTGGAAAGGCCCCGCAGCGCATATGGCGATGAACATGCCCGACAGCGCGCTTTCGACAGAACGAGTGTCCCGGAGATCTACCACGCTTCGGCTCGGAACGACCAGATCGCACTCCGTTTGGCGGCACAGATCTTCTACGAGGAAATTTCCGAAATGCCCCGTTCCCCCGACTACGAGAATTTTTTTGCGGACCATCTGACCCGCAATCTTACAATTAGCCGCAGACTAAAACGACTTTCGTTCGAGCAGCCAGAGAGTCAGGACGAGGCAGGACAGCGTGAACAGGCCGGTTGTCCAGATCGGCCACGAGGTTTGAACCGCAGAATTTTGAAGGAAACCGATAGCTATGGTGTCGATCTCGGAGCATTTGGGCATGATGTAATAAACCCAATCAAGGACCTGGTGCAGGAACTCGGATTTGATGTATTCGCCGTAAATCACTTCCCGATTCATCAAAAGAGGCGACAGCGACCAGACCCCAAATGCGGACAGGATCGGCAAGGCAACGCCCTTCTGCGGGAGAGCCGCGAGCGCGGCTACGGACAACACCGATGCAAAACCAATCGTCTCAATCAGCCCTGCAACGACGAATTGCCATGTCGGCACTCCGGTCTTCCACCACAGCCGCGCTGCGATGGGCGCAGTGGCAACGAATGTCATGAGAAAGAACAGAGTGGCGCCGCTCAGAAAGCGTCCAGTCAGAATGTGCCAGCGGCGCGCACTCTTCGCAAAGATCAGCTCGATCCAGCCTCTTTCCAGCGTCTCGACCAGGAACACCGACGCTGTAAGAAGCGTCAGCAGGAACCATATTGTTCCGGCCAAAGACATCACTTGCCCAAGCACCATCGGAACGGCGAGTACGAATGGTCCCCGGTTCGTATTCGGAGTCAGATCCCGGCCAATGTAAATGACATCGATGCCGTCGGCCGTCTTGCCAAAACCCACAGCTCTGTTGAAAAAGAATGTGGTCACCAGCGCGATGCCGGCGAGAACGATCACCAGCCGGCGTTGCCCGGCTTCTTCCATTGTGCTCCAGTAGGTTGCCCACATATATTCAGCGTTCCTTGTCGGTCACGACCTGAATGAAAAACTGCTCGAGCGAGAGCTTTTGAGGCTCGACGGCCACGATTCGCACGGACACTCTGCGCAGCGCATCGAGCAAATCGTTGAGATGCGCGACATCCCGCGGCGTGAAACGGAACGTGTCGCGATGCCACTCCGCAGGACCAACGACGGATTCCGTAACCTGTCGAACAACGTCATTCATGGCTTGAACGCGCACAACATACTCGCCTGTCCCGCGCGTGAATTCGGAAGGTGTCGTTGTGCGGGCAACAATACCTTTGTCGAGAATGACAATCTGGTCGCAAACGAGTTCCACTTCGGAGAGGAGATGAGAGTTCAGGAAAACGGTTTTGCCCACATCACGGAGCCGGGCGAGAAGATCCCTCACCTCGATTCGTCCAAGAGGATCCAGACCGTCGGTCGGCTCATCGAGGAAGAGGACTTCCGGATCATTGATCAGGGCCTGGGCAATACCAAGCCGCTGCTGCATGCCTTTTGAAAAACTCTTCACCGGTTTCCGGGCCTCCGAGAGACCGACTTTTTCGAGAAGTTCCGGGATCCGCTTCTTCAGTAGTGCCCCATCCACTCCATTCAACCGGCCCATGTAACGGAGAAAATTCTCGGGCATGAAGTGATCCGGGATGCGCATCGACTCCGGGAGGTACCCGATCTGACGTTGAGCGACCGGTTCACCGGGAAAGCAGCCGAGCAGCCTGGCGTATCCGGCGGTTGGCTTGCAGAGGCCGAGAAGGATTTTGACGAGCGTTGTTTTCCCTGCGCCGTTTTGTCCAATGAGGCCGAAGATTGTTCCAGGTTCAACGGCGAGAGAGACCCGGTCCAGGGCCGGCGTCCGAAATATCTTTTGGATATCGCGCACCTCGATGATGGGTTCTGAACGCGGGCTGAAGCCCGCGACTACATTTTGGGAACCACTTTCTTCCCGAAATGTAGTCGCGGGCTTCAGCCCGCGTTCATCCATCCCTCGTAAGGCCATCATCGGCTCGAGAGCCATTGCCCGGCGAGCCGGAACGTATGCGGCGCCAAGGGCCACAACGAGGAGGAGTGCCGCCGCCGTCACATACGTCATCGGATCCGTGGGCGTGATCTCGAACAACAAATATGAAATGTATTTTGTCAGCCAGAAGGAAACCACCAACCCCAGCACAACGCCGCCGAGCGCAAGCACTCCGGCCTGCTTCAGCACCATCTTGACAAGATAAGGAACCTCTGCCCCCAGCGCCATTCGAATGCCTATCTCCTGCCGGCGCTCGGAAACCGAATACGCCATGACTCCATAGATACCGACCGCCGCCAAAATGAACCCGATAACTGCAAACGCTCCGAGCAATCTCGCCACAAATCGGCGCGGTGCGAGGGCCTGCCGGATCCCATTCTCCATATTCAGGAATCCTGCCGCGGTAATATCAGGGTTGTATGTTTTCGGATCGATGCGGCGCACGGCCTCGGAGAGTCTTGGAAACATCTCCCGATCCGGAACCGAATACTTTACAAACAATCTGAACCCGGCGTTTCCGCTCTCAAAAAACTCATCCGGCACCTGCTCCGTGGGAATGTAGAATTGCGCCTGAACGACGATTTGATCTTCCGTTTCGATGCCGAAGCGCTTGACGTGATTGACCACTCCAATGACCTGTCGCGACACCTCAAGGCCGCGGGGCGGCGTTCCGGGCAGGTCGATAACGAACAGTTTACCCAGCGGGTTCTCCCCGGGAAATCGCGCCTTCGCAAGAAGCTCATCGATAACGATGACTGGCGGTGCGCTCAGCGTATCCTGCTCCTCGAAAAATCTTCCCTGGAGAAGCCGAATGCCCATCAGGCGCAGGAAATCCTTGTTGACGCCGACGGGTTTCGGCATACCTCCCACGGTCAGGCTTGCCGCCTGCACACCCGGAGTGAGGCGCAGTCTTTCTTCGAGACGGCGATAGAAGCTGTGGACCGATTGCCCCGTCGGAAACTCTTTTGGCGACATGACGACTCTGAAGCTCGCCACATTCTGCGGTTCAAAGCCCGGATCCACATTGAGCGCATTGAGCGTGCTTCGGAGAACCAATCCGGCGCCGAGCAGTAATACGACTGCCAGCGCCACCTCGCCAACAACGAGCAGCTTTTGAGGTGTGTATCTTCCGCGGCCCGAGCTTGTTCCGCCCTCTTTCAGGGACGCCTGCACGTCTGATCGCATCGACTGCAGTAAAGGCGCAAGACCGAACAGGACGCCCGTCAAAAGGGATACGGCAAAGGAAAAGGCCAGCACGTGCCAATCGACATTGATGGATTCGACACGAGGCAGCGGCCCTGCCACCGCAAGCAGGTCCGTGCCGGCAATCGCAACGACCAATCCAACGGCGCCTCCGGCAGTTGCGAGAATCACGCTTTCCATCAGCAGCTGGCGCGCGATCCGTCCACGCGCCGCGCCGAGCGCGGACCGGATGGCGATCTCTTTCCGGCGCGCCGTGCCTCTCGCGAGAAGAAGATTGGCTACGTTTCCGCAGGCGATGAGCAGCACGAATCCCACCGTCACGAAAAGCAGGTAAAGAGTTGTTCGGACATCCTCATCGACAACGGCGTCGAACAGCGGAGTTACTGCTGCGCCGCGATTTTCATTCGCGGCCGGATACAAAGCAGCGAGCTGCCTGGCAATCCCCTGCAACTGAGCCTGCGCCTGCGGTTGCTTCACGCCGGGCTTCAAGCGTCCGAGGGCGGCAACACCCGGCCGGCGCTCGCGCACTGTCATCCATGGCTCATTCACAAGACCAAGCGGTATGAATCCATCGACAGGCTGGCTCACATCGACAGTTCCGAATTGAAACCCCCGCGGAAGTACGCCGATCACGCGATAGCTTTCACCGTTCAAGCTCACTGTTCCGTTGACAGTCGCGTTGAATCCCGTAAAGAGCCTTTGCCAGCCTCCGTAGGTCAGGATGATCGTGGGAGGAGCGCCGAACCGATCGTCGTCGGGTGTGAAAGCGCGCCCTACCACGGGCGCGGCGCCAAGCATTGGGAGGAGATTTGCGGATACCTGCCGCACGGTCAGCAACTCCTGAAAACCCTGGCGCAGGCTGTTGTACTGGACCGGCACTCGGAACAGAGCGAGGTCGCCGAAACTTCGCTGTTCGCGGGCCCAGTCCTGAAAATTGACCCAGGAAAGCGAATACGGTTGAACCTGGTTCCGCTTCTCGTCCCTTTCGGTGATGACCATCAGCCTGTCCGGATCTTTGTACGGCAGCGGTTCCAGCAGAACGCCGTTGATCACCGTAAACATGGCCGTGTTCGCGCCGATGCCGAGGGCGAGTGTAAGGATGGCAATGGCGGTGAAGCCGGAGTTCTTCCCCAGCATCCGGAGTGCGTAGCGAAGATCCTGCATAAAATGTAGACGGTAGAGAAGCCTGCGTATTAACTAAGAGTAATCGGGAAGAGTAGCGATTAGCCGCGAATTACGCCAATTACGCGAATGGGGCGCAACAAAAGAATTCTTGATGCGCCCCATTCGCGTAATTGGCGTAATTCGCGGCTAATCCTTACTGTCCCGCTATTGGTTCAGACGTGCCGCGATCCGATCGGCGGCTTCTTCGAACTTTCCACTGGGGGGTGTGGTGATCATGTTGTCGAGAACGCCTATTTCGCTGGCTCCGTACTGCTTTCGGAGCGCTACCAGCGTTTGGCCGGCACGAGTCCGATTCTCGTTGTTGATCTCCAGCCCGTAAAGCGGGAGTACCTTGTCCATTCGCGCCTGAATTTCCGCGGCCGGCGGATTGCCTTCAAATGAAAGCGACATCTGAGCGAACGGATCCGTGGCCAGTTGCCCCATTTTGGCAGCTCCCGCCATTGCCGATTTGGGTTGCTGTTCGGTTGTTGTGGATGACGGTTGCTGGCTGCTGCAGCCGGCAAGGACGATGATTCCAATAAGAACGATTAGCTTTCGCATTTCAACCCCTCCTCGCGCGATTATCGAAGAGTAGCCCGCCCAAAGCAAATAAAGCGATAATCGGGGAGACACGGTGAGGTATTGATGGGCAGGGCCTATTCCCCTCCCTGCAAAAGGGGAATAACATATTTGACTCAAAAGCTTTCGGCTGAAACCGGAGAAATGATTAGTGATTAATGATTAGTGCGCTTGGCCAAATGAAGCGATTGTTCCATCTTCCAAGCGCATTAATCATTAATCACTAATCATTTCTCCGGTTTCAGCCGAGCTTGGAATTTGAGCGTGCTATCCCCACCATTCGTCACTTTTGAATGCGGAGGAAATGGAATGCTGCGAAAACTTTCCATGGGACTGGCCTGCCTGGTCATTGTTATGCCCTGCTTCGCGCAGACTCGGGCTCTGACCGCGGATGACTACTCCCGTGCCGAAAAATTCATGGGGTACAACACGAATCCCCTGGTGCTGCATGCGGGAGTCCGGCCGACATGGCTGCCGGACGAGCGATTCTGGTACCGGGTGGCGACGGAGAATGGAAATGAGTTTGTGCTGGTCGATCCCGCCCGGAGTACGCGCACTCCGGCCTTCGATCATGCGAAAGTCGCGGCCGCGTTATCCGCAGCGTCCGGCACGACGTATACCCCGTACCGGCTGCCATTCCAGCAATTCGACTTCGCATCGAATGGGCGTGCGATCTCCTTCAACGTCGCCAATCGCCGCTGGACCTGCGACCTCGAAGCCGGCAAGTGCGCGGGCGCCGAACGCAAAACCGAGGCTCCAGGCACTACTTCGCCGGACGGAAAGCACACGGCCTTTATTCGCAATTACAATCTCTGGGTTCGCGATACTGCGTCGGGCAAGGAGAAGCAACTCACGAAAGACGGCGTGAAGGACTTCGGATACGCCACGGACAACGCGGGTTGGATCAAAAGCGACCGGCCTGTACTGCTCTGGTCGCCGGACTCTACAAAGATCGCAACATTTCAGCATGACAGCCGCGGCGTCGGAGAAATGTACCTTGTGAACACTACCGTCGGGCATCCGAAGCTGGAGGCATGGAAGTACCCGCTTGTGGGCGACGAAAAGATTTTCATGATCGAGCGCGTCATCATCGACGTGGACTCGGCGCGCGTCACCCGGCTGCAAATGCCCCCGGACCCGCACCGGTCCTCGCTTTGCGATCACGTCACCTGCGAGGACAATAAATGGGCGGACGTGCAGTGGAGCGCCGACGGCGCGCAGCTCGCATTTATCTCGAGCTCCCGCGACCACAAACGCGCGCAGCTTCGAGTGGCAGACGGCGCGTCGGGCAAGGTTCGCGACGTTCTCGAGGAAAAGGTCGCAACGTCCTTTGAAGGCGGCAACGATCATCCTAACTGGTATTTCCTGCCCGCCTCCAGCGAAGTGATCTGGTTTTCCGAACGCGACAATTGGGGACACCTCTACCTCTACGATCTGAAGACCGGAAGCCTGAAGAATCAAATCACATCCGGCGAGGGCAACGTCAGCCAGCTCGTGACGGTGGATGAGAAGAATCGGCTGGCGTATTTCCTCGGAGTCGGCAAAGAGAAAGGACGCGATCCTTATTTCATTCACTTCTATCGTATCGGTCTCGACGGAAAGAATCTCACGCTGCTCACTCCCGAAGACGCTAACCACAATGTCACGCTGTCACCCGGCAGGCGTTTCTTCGTCGACAGCTTTTCAAAGCCCGATACTCCTCCTGTAGCCGTACTGCGCGATGCCGATGGAAAACTCCTCAGTACGCTGGAAAAGGCCGATGTCTCGCGTCTGGTCACGGCGGGCTGGAAACCGCCAATGCCTTTCACGGTGAAAGCGCGTGATGGCGTGACCGACCTGTATGGATTGATGTACCGGCCGACCAGGTTCGATCCTGCCGGAAAGTACCCGATCGTTAATCACATTTATCCCGGCCCGCAGACCGGCAGCGTCGGAAGCCGAAATTTTTCGGCTTCACGCGGCGATACGCAGGCCCTGGCGGAATTAGGTTTCATTGTGGTCGAGATTGATGGAATGGGAACGCCCTGGCGATCCAAGAAGTTTCATGACGCCTATTACGGAGACATGGGCGACAATACGTTGCCCGACCAGGTCGCCGGAATGAAACAACTGGCGCAACAGTACTCGTGGATCGATATAGACCGCGCCGGAATTTATGGACACTCCGGCGGTGGTTACGCTGCGGCGGATGCCATGTTCCGGTATCCGGATTTCTTCAAGGTCGGCATCTCCGAAGCCGGTAACCACGACAATCGCAATTACGAAGACGATTGGGGCGAGAAATGGCAAGGACTGCTCCGGCGCACAACCGATGGCGAGACGAACTACGACAATCAGGCGAACCAGAATTTCGCGAAGAATCTCAAGGGCAAGCTGCTGCTCGCGCATGGCACGATGGACGACAACGTTCCCCCGGACAACACGCTGCTCGTCGTCAGTGAGCTCATCAAAGCGAACAAGGATTTTGATCTGTTGCTGCTGCCGAACCGAAACCATAGTTTCGGCAACGATCCATACATGGTGCGCCGCCGATGGGATTATTTTGCGCGTTACCTGCTCGGCGCGGAACCTCCGCGCGAGTACGAAATGCGCCGTCCGGGGTAATAAACGCGGGCTAAAGCCCGCGACTACAGATATGCTCCACAATGTCGCGGGATGTACGCCGCACCAATGCCGTCGCGGAATGTACGCCGCATCAATGCCGTCGCGGGATGTACGCCGCACCAATGCCGTCGCGGGATGTACGCCGCACCAATGCCGTCGCGGGATGTACGCCGCATCAATGCCGTCGCGGGATGTACGCCGCACCAATGCCGTCGCGGGATATATGTCCCGCCAATGTAGTCGCGGGCTTTAGCCCGCGTTCAGTAAGGAGGATACGTGACCAGGAGAATCGTTGCGGTATTTTTCGTTGTGGTATTGCTTGCTCCATTCGCTGGAGCTCAGAACCGGCAGGACCATTGGGTCGCCACGTGGGCCACTTCTCCGCTGCTCCGCGCGATACCGGCGCAGCAGCCACCGCCCAATGCCCCGCCGCCGGCGTTGAATAGTTTCCGCAATCAGACGGTCCGCATGGTTATACGGACCAGCATCGGCGGACGCCGCGCTCGAGTGCAGCTTTCAAACGCGTTTGGCACGGTTCCGGTAACCGTCGGATCGGCCCGCATCGCTTTGCGCAGCAAAGATTCAGGCATAGTAGAAGGGACTGATCGAGCTCTTTCCTTCGGCGGAAAACCGTCCTTTACGATCCCGCAGGGAGCATTGGCCGTCAGTGATCCCGTCGACTTGAATCTACCACCGCTGAGCGACGTGGCGATCAGCCTCTATTTTCCCAAGGACACGGGACCGGCTACGATACACGCCACGGCCCTGCGTACCACGTATATCTCCAAAGAAGGAGACATGACCGCGCAGCCGATGATCTCGGACCCGATTACGTCGCAGAACTGGTATTGGATCTCGAGCCTCGACGTACTGGCACCCGCCGATGCGGGAGCAATCGTGGCGTTCGGCGATTCCATTACGGATGGCGCGCGTTCGACTCCCGAGATGAATCGGAGCTGGCCAAGCATGCTGGCGCAGAGACTGCTCGCAAACAAGGATACGGCAACCCTCGCGATCATCAATCACGGCATTTCCGGCAACCGATTGCTGCGCGACGGCGCCGGCCCGAACGCTCTGGCCCGTTTCGATCGTGACGTCCTGAGTCAAGCCGGCGTGAAGTGGGTAATGATTCTCGAAGGCATCAATGACATCGGACAAGGTGCGGGACCGAATGCAAACCCCGCCAACGCTGTCACCAGCGACGAACTGATCGGAGCCCTCCGCCAGATGATCGAACGCGCCCATACGCGCGGATTGAAGGTCATCGGATGTACCCTAACCCCCTATACGGGCGCGGGCTACGCCAGCGAAAGGGGCGATGGGATTCGAGAGGCGGTTAATCAGTGGATCCGTACCAGCGGCGCCTTTGACGCTGTCATGGATTTCGATGCGGTTACGCGCGATCCGAAGAATCCGAAGCAATTCCGTGCCGACTACGACTCCGGCGATCATTTGCATCCCGGCGACGCGGGCTACAAGGCCATGGCGGATGCCATTGATCTTAAGGTGTTTACGAAGAAATAGGGCGTATCCTGCATCTCAAATTCGAAAGCGAATAAAAGTCCAATTTGCCATTTCGGATTTCGGATTTGAGGTGCAGGATTCGTCCAATTTGAAATGTCGTAGCTCGGTTCGCCGGGTCCCGGCAAAAGATTGCAGGGGTCTGCTAAAGGATGTCACACCCTGGACAAAGGATTCCCAGGGTCGTGCAAAAGATTTCCATCCCCGGACAAAAGATCGGCGCTCTAGTCCTTGGGATTTGTCGCGAACACCGTAATCTCCGGCGTAAAACCGCGATCATCCATCTCCAGCACCGCCTTCACCGCATGCGCGATCTCTTCGCCGCGGAGTTTCGTCGGATTCGGCTTCTGCTCATAACCCGCGGTCGCTCCAAAGTTGGTAAGAACCTCGCTGGGGTTGACGAGGAAAACGCGGATATTGTGCTGGCGGAGTTCGCCTCGCCAGCATTCGGTCATGCCGCGAAGCGCGAACTTGCTTGCATAGTAGGCCGTGCCGTTCGGGGCGCCGCGTAAACCGGCGGTAGAAGAGATGTTGACGATGTTGCCGCTCTTTCTCTGGATGAAGTGCTTCGCCGCGTCGCGCGCCATGAGCATCGCGCCGGTCACGTTGGTCGCAAAGACGGCCTCGAAACCGGCGCGGTCCATGTCGACGAGATTCTTGAATACCCCGACGCCGGCATTGTTGACCAGGATGTCGAGATGACCGAACGCCTTTAGAACCTCGTCCATCGTCCTCTTTACATCGGACTCACTGCTGACATCCGCCCGAATAGGATGCGCTTTCAGGTTATCCGCCGCTTCCTTCAACCTGCGCTCATCGCGGCCGGTGATGGCCACCCGAGCTCCGTTCTGGATCAACATCCGGGCAATGGCGAAGCCGATTCCACTGCTTCCACCGGTGATTAATGCAGTCGAATTTTGTAGATTCATGTGACGGCATCCACAGTTTGTCGCTTTCCATTCAGGACAAACTCGATAGCTGGCATAGGAGCCCCTCCTCTGAATATGGCCGCAAGTATATAACTGCGGTATACTTCCGGCCAAACGCGGTGGTAATTCGGGGTCAGACTCCGAATTACTCCAATTGCGGAATCAACGACGGCTAAACCGTAACTGGGTAATTCGGGGTCAGACTCCGAATTACTCCAATTGCGGAATCAACGACGGCTAAACCGTAACTGGGTAATTCGGAGTCTGTCCCCGAATTACTGAGCGAGGAGGGTTCATGGAAATCGATCGCAGACATTTCATCGCCGCCCTTGGCGGAGCCGCTGCCGTGAAACTGATGAGCCACGAGGCGCGCGCCGAAGCGCTCGAGGCGTACATGATGCAGGAGCTCAATACGCAGGCAGCGAAGAAGTTTCCGAAGGCCGTTGACATCGAGGCGCAGATTGAAACACGCAGTTACCGCAGAGGGGTTGGCAATCTTTTTCTCACCACGCAAGCGAACGCAAAAGTAAAGAAGCTCGATCCCCTGCCTGCCAAGCCGACGTTTCTTGATTTCTTCAAGCATCGGTTCGCGCAGACTTCGAATCATGTGCTTCAGAGCGCGAATCGAGCCATGAAGACGGGTATGACGGAAGAGATCATCATGGCCTGCCTGCTTCACGATACCGTCCATGCCCTGATCAAGACCGATCACGGATACTGGGGCGCTCAGATGTACGCGCCTTACGTCTCGGAAAAGACCAGCTTCGCGATCCGCTATCACCAGGCGCTGCGCTTTTATGAGGACAAAGAGGCAGGATACGAGTACCCGGATCTCTATCGCAATCTGTTCGGCGAGGACTACGTGCCCGCGCCGCATATTCAGGCGGACTACAAGATGCTCCTCAAGCATAAGTGGTACATGGAGCCGCGCCTGGTGACGGTGAATGATCTCTATGCTTTCGAGCCTGGCGTCGTGGTGACGATCGATCCGTTTATCGATATCGTCGGCCGGCAGTTCAAGAATCCGAAGGAAGGCCTCGGTAACGACAATAGTCCGGTCGCCCATATGTGGCGAACGATGATCATGCCGGACAATCCGCTGTAAGGGCGGAGAAGGGGACGAAACCAGAAAGATCTGACCAATGCTCGATTCCCAATGCTCAATTCTCAACGGTGGAGAATTGAGCATTGGGAATCGAGCATTGGTCAGATCTTTCTGGTTTCGTCCCCTTTTCCTAATCTCTAGAACACATACTTCAACGCAAACTGCATGATGCGCGGATCCTGTGCGCTGAGGATCCGGCCGAAAGTGTTCGGACTCGCCAGATTTACCGTATTGGTGTTTGGAGCCGTCAACATGGGCCGGACGCCATTCAGGATATTGAACGCCTCTGCCCGCACCTCCAGCCTCTGGCGTTCACTCACCGGGAAAGACCGCGATAGCGCCATGTCAAACTGCCAGAACGCCGGCGCCAGGACCGTTCCCACACCCAGATTGCCGAGTGTACCAAGAGCCGGTTGCACGAACGCTGCGGGATTCAACCAGCTCAGGCACGGAGCGACATTCACGCATGCCGTGCCTCTGTTCGGCAGGTAAACATCTGCTGAAACCTGATTCGCGCGCTGGTTGCTTACGTTGGACAACGCCTGATCCAGGCCGGAAATAATCGTAAGAGGCTGCCCTGCCTGATATCGATAAATCGTCGAAATGGTCCAGCCTGTGCCGAGGCGGCGCAGGACCGGGTTCGCAAACGTGGGCGTTTGAACAACCGGGGTCAGGTTAAAGATATGCCGCCTGTCGCCTGTGCAGCTACCGCGATCGAGCCTTCGGTTGTCCATGTGCACATAGTTCGAGCCGGGATTGGGAACTCCATTTCCGCCCGTCGCATCGCCGATACAATGGGACCATGTGTAATTCCCGCTGATGTTCACGTTCCGGCCGGCACGCAGAGTCGTGTTCAGGAGAAGACCATGGTAGCTCTGCGTCGCGCCATCATCATATTGAGTCAGGAAAGAGATGTTCTGAGCGGCCACCGGATTCTGCAGATTCAGCCGCCGGCGCTGGTTCGTGTTGCCGGTCGTGGAACAAACGGGATAGGAAACGGAGCCGGTGACAGTATTGAGCGCGCACGGACTCAATCCCAGAAAGAGTGGCGGATTGAGTTCAACGGCCGTCAACATGTGAATCGCGTTATTCCCCACGTAGCTCGCCGATGCAAACAAGTCCGGCGTGAATTGTCTCTGCACACCGAGGTTCCAGTTGTAGACCTCGGTCGTCTTGAGATCCGGGCGCAGAGGCATGTACGCGCCTCCAGCCGTGAACTTTGCGGTAGCCGGATTCGGAGAATATGGGAATGGATTGCCGCCGGGAAAGGTTTGCCATGGACTGTCCAGACTGATGGGTCCGGGCAGGATCGTGTCGCCGGAAAACGGCGCCACGTTCGTCGTGTTGTGATGAAGCTGCTCGTTGACGAAATCGTACGCGATTCCGGCGCCGGCCCGAATTGCCGTGCGTCCGTCGCCGGTCACATCCCAGGCCAGTCCCAGGCGCGGTTGTAAATTCCACCAGTGTTTTTCGAGACTCGCCTTTCCATTGAAGCCGGGATCGCCGGGATAGTAGAAACCCGGAGGAGCATTTTTGTACACGGTGCTCACGACGGCCTGATTGAACCGGTCTAGACTGAAGTTGTAGATCTTCCCGTCTTTCACCTGCATTGGAAAGAACGGCTCCCAGCGCAAACCGTAGTTAAGGGTGAGCCGCTTCGTGGCCTTCCAGGTATCCTGTGCATAAAATCCCGTCAACCAGTGGCTCTCGATAAGGCCATTGGGAGCCGATTGCCGAAGTTGCGACATGTTCCCGGTCAGAAAGTCAGCCCAGCCCAGACCCGTTGTCTGGCCGTTGAAGGTATAGTTCCCGACGGAGCGGACGTTCGCCAATCCATCAACCAGCGAGTGCGCGATGTGTCCTCCGAACGCGATCTGGTGCGCTCCCCGAACGATGCTCACATCGTCGTTAGCCTGCAACATGGTGACGAAAATATAGAGATCGGCGGATGTGCCGCCTCCAATGGTGGGACCGCCGGTAATCGCGATATTCATGTAGTGTGGAATGTAGCTGAAGGCATTGATTCCCACGTCGGATGGACCGAAAAACGAAGCGCCCGGATGATTGCCCGCAATGCGGTTCATCGACGCGCGAAAAGAATTAATCGTGTTCGGCGTGATGAGATAGGTGTGGCCCAGCGTTATCGAGGTGGCCAGATCGTCCTGCCCGTAGACATTCGTGGTCAGCACATTTTTCTGCAGCGAATAAGGGGCCGTCGTATCGATTGAAGTTCCCACATATCTTCCAAAGACACTCTGCTTCGCGTTCATCTGGTAGTCGATCCTGCCCACGTACTGACCCTGGTCCTCTATGGTCCTGGCGCCCCATAAGAGTTTTCCGCACGGATCCGGCGTCTGGGGATACTGCGCCGCGATCTTGAGGGCTGCCGGGCTGAACTGCGCCGGCGAAACTCGATTGTTCACAAAAGGAGCGCGCAGGTTGATGCTGCTGGTCTGGCATGCTGAAGAGGCGAAGGTCGTGAAGTCGCCGGCCAGCATTGCAGCAGTCGGAACGAATGTCGTGTTATCGCTGGGGTCCTGGCGGATCGTCGTGCCCTGGTAGCCCGCGAAGAAGAACACTTTATCCTTCTTGATAGGGCCACCGATGGTGCCGCCGAACTGGTTGCGTTTCAGCGAGTCCCTTTTGGTTGCGAAGAAATTCCGGGCGTTGAATTTGCCGTTTCGCACGAATTCGAACAGGTCGCCGTGGACCTCGTTTGTTCCCGATTTCGTCACGCCATTGACTGCAGCTCCCGAGTGGACACCCTGCTGCGCGTCCTGCGTGCTCGTCGCCACCTTGAACTCCTGTAGCGCATCCGGAAATGGCAGAGGCATTCCCGTCGCATCATAAAAGTTGCTGTGCGACGCGCCGTCCAACGCATATGCCACGCCGTAGCCCTGGCCGCCGGCCACGGAGATGTTCACACCGGTTTTCATAGCCCATGCGGGCGACTGACTGGTCTGAACGGCGGCCCCGGCGAGAAAGATGAGGTCGGTCGCCTGACGGCCGTTGAGTGGAAGCTCCAGGATCCGCTGGTTCTCGATAACGGTGCCCACGCCCGTGCTCCGCGTTTCGACCAGCGCTGCATTCGCCTGGACTTCGACTGTCTCCGTAACCTGCCCCACCTGCAACGTCACATTGATCAGCGGATTGCTGTTGACCTGCAGCACAATGCCGGTTCGGACATAGCTGCGGAACCCCGGCAGCGACACTTCCAACCGGTAAGGACCTACCGGGAGATTCGGAAGCACGTACGTTCCGGTCTCATTGCTGATCGCATTCCGGCTGATGCCCGTATCCGTTTGTGTCGCGGCGACCTCGGCTCCGGGCAGGACCGCGCCACTTGGATCCGTTACTGTCCCCGTTATCTGAGCTGTTGATGCCGTCTGCGCGAAGACGACAATCGATGTGAGAGCCCAAATTACCAGGCCTGTTATTAGACACTTTACGATGTCCTTCATCGATCCCCTTGAGTAGGCGGTCCCACTGTAGCGGCGGTCTATGACCGCCGAAAAACCGGCGCTCATAGAGCGCCGCTACAGCAGGAATCGTTTATGCCAAGATCTCTTTCACTGCGCGTCCGGAAACGTCGGTGAGTCGAAAATCCCGGCCCTGGTACTTGAACGTCAGGCGCTCATGGTCGATGCCGAGAAGGTGGAGTAAGGTCGCCTGGAAGTCGTGAATGCTGACGGGATCCCTGACGATGTTGTAGCTGAAATCATCCGTTTCGCCGAAAGCGAAACCCGGCTTCACACCTGCGCCCGCCAACCAGAAAACAAAATTGCCGCCGTGATGATCCCGGCCGAAGTCGGTGGTGAGCGTTCCCTGGGCAAATGATGTGCGCCCAAACTCCGTGGCAAAGACGACGAGTGTGTCCTTCAACAGTCCGTGTTGCTTGAGATCCGCCACCAGAGCGGCCGCACCCTGATCGACGCCCTTACAATTACGAGGAAGCCTGTTTGTGATTCCGGTGTGAGCGTCCCAGCCCATATCGAACAACGTGATGAACTTCACGTTACGTTCCGCAAGCCGTCTGGCCAGCAGACAATTGCGAGCGAAGGTACCGGGCTGCGCCACATCGGCGCCATACATATCGAGCACGGATTTTGGCTCGTCCGAAATATCAGCGACTTCCGGTATCGAGGTCTGCATGCGGTACGCCATCTCGTATTGCCGTACTCTGGACAATATGTCGGGATCCCTGGAGGCGTCATGCTGAGACTTCGCGAGCGTGGAAATGACCTCGAGCATGTCTTCGCGATCCTTCAACGTCAGCCCTGCCGGATTTCCAACATAAGGGACTGGTTCCTTGCCCGGACGGAATTCCACGCCCTGAAAATGCGATGGCAGGAACCCTGAGCTCCAGGCCGAAGCGTCATTCGGCACTCCGCCGGCGAATCCCGATTGCATAACGACAAACGTCGGCAAGCTGTCGTTGTCCGAACCCAGCGCGTAATTGACCCAGGCGCCCTCGGATGGCCGGCCGGCGAGATGGAAACCCGTGTGGAGGAATTTCGACGCCGGATCATGGTTCACGTGTTCGGTGTTCACGGTCTTGATGAAACACAGATCGTCCACAACCTTCGCCGTGTACGGCATCAAGTCGCTCACCCAGGCTCCCGACTGGCCATGCTGCGCGAATTTGCCGAGCGACTTCACAAGCGGAAACGACGTCTGGCCGGCAACCATCGTGGACAACCGCCTGCCTCCGCGGACCGATGGGGGAATCTCCTGCCCGTGCATCTTCTCGAGCATCGGCTTGTAGTCGAAAGTGTCCGCCTGCGACAGCGCACCCAGCATGTGGAGGTAGATGACTCGCTTCGCGCGCGCGGGGAAGTGTCCTGATGTCTTGTTCTGCGCAAGACCCATCGCCTGGGCAAGCGACAGCGTGCCTAGCCCGAAGCCCGCTCTCAAAAGAAATGATCGGCGGTTCATCGTGAAGAACTCATGATCCATAACGATTCCCTTTCAAACTGTAGCGGCGGTCATAGACCGCCGGCGGTCATAGACCGCCGCTACAGTCATCATCTGATCGAATAAGCGTCGGGCGTATTCATCACCGCAGCAGTGACATTGGTCAATGCCGCCAGCTGCACCGCATCGAGATTTGGATCCACAGGCGTAACACCGACGCTCACAAATGCCCTGGCGTCGTCTTGTGCTGCGGCAAATCGCCGGATCTCGTTGTCGTAGTATCGTCGCACCGCCGCCAACTCCTCAGTTGTCGGCCGGCGTCTTGCCGCCAGGCGGAAGACCATTGTGAGTTGTCGCTCCGTATCTGTACTTGCCTGAATCGCCCGGGTTGCCAGAACGCGGCAGGCTTCCGCGTACTGCGGGTCATTCAGCAATGCCAGCGCCTGCAGCGGCGAATTGGAAATCCGGCGGCTCGCTGTGCCGGAATTCCGGTCGGGAAAATCAAATACAGCCATCTCCGGATGTGGCGCATTGCGCTTGACGAAGGTGTACAGGGTCCTTCGATGGTGCTCCTCTGCAGGTACCTCCGTGGGCTTGGGGTACGGATAGAAAGATCCAATGGCTTCCCATATGCCCTCGGGCTGATACGGATGAACACTGGGCCCGCCGACTTTGCGAACCAGCAACCCGCTTGCAGCAAGAGTGGTGTCGCGGACCGTCTCCGCCGTCATGCGCTGCCGTATCCCTCGTGCCAGGAGCCGGTTCTCAGGATCTCTGGCCAGCAGCGCCTCGGACGAGTTCGATGTTTGTCGATACGCGGCCGACATGACGAGCAGCTTTTGCATCGCCTTGATGTCCCATCCCGATTCAATCAGGCGGACAGCCAGCCAATCCAGCAGTTCGGGATGCGTAGGAATCGATCCTTGCGACCCGAAGTCTTCGGCTGTGTCCACGAGACCTCTTCCAAAGTGCATCTGCCAGAGGCGATTCACGAATACGCGAGCCGTCAGCGGGTGTCTCGCGTCGAACAACCAGCGGGCCAGGCCAAGACGATTCTTCGGCAAAGACTCGTTCCATGGAAAGATCCGCGCCAATCCCTGGGGCTGGACCTGTTCGCCGCGTGAGTTGTACAGGCCGCGATCAAGCATGTATGTGGGCCGCGGCGCCGGTGTGTCGCCCATAACCAGCACCTGAGGGATCAGCGTAACGATCTGGTTTTGCGCGTTTCTTGCCTCGGTCAACCGGCCTTTTGCTTCGATGACTCGCTCGTCATGCGCCACAGTCCACTCGATTAGCCCGCGTGTCAGCGGCTCGCGGCCGATTTCGAGAGCCCCACGCTCGTCGTGGAGGCAACTGACTTCAAGAGGAGTCAACGCCTTGTTGAAAACGCGGACCTCATCGATCGCTCCACCGACAAGCGATGTGACTCGGAATCGCTTGCCAAAAGCGATCCCGACAAACTGATCGAATACGGCGGCATAGCCGGTCGGCAGGATGGTTTGCGTCAGATTATCCCGCCGAATATCCAGCTCGGCGGGCTTGCCATTCCAGTAAACCTTGATGCCATCGGCCCGGCTGGACCCGTCATAGGTAACCGTGACATGGACCCACTCATTCGCCGGCACCGCCTGTTTCGTCGCCACGCTCAGCATGTTGAACGGCCAAGAGTGCCTCATCTCAAACCGCAGATGATTGTTTTCCAGGTCCAGCGTGTAGCCGGCGCCGCCCGAATTATCGTCGTCCCGGTGATTGATCACGTTGGCTTCTTCATAAACCTTCGCGGCCAACAGCCACAGGTCGAGGCCGAATTCGTTGGTGCGCTCGTACGAACCGATATCCTTTCCAAGAAAGCCGCGGTTCGTGTCATCGAAGTAGAACGCGTTTCCTTTCGGGCCCGGTTTGAAGATCGGCGCTTCGAGAACTGCGTGCGTGTTCTCCCGGGTGGCATTCGGCAAGAGAACGACGCGGTTCGCCACCATGCCGAGCGGCAGACGGCTTCGGGGACCCTGTCCGCGCTGCCCCTGCTGTTGTCCGGCGACGAGAGCCTGAAAAGCAGGATTATTCAAGGAAGCATTGCGGCGCAGCGACACCAGTTCCGATGGGGGCTGCTTTCGCTCACGCGCAGGCGGCAGAAGATCCTCAGAGAAAGGAACGGTCTGATCAAAAGAGTAGTATGCGGTGGTGACATCGGCGATCGATTTGCGAAGCAGCACGGCAATCTCTTCGGCCGGTCTTGCCGATAACGCGTTCGCTCGAAGGCCGGCCTCGGTTGCGGCTCGTTGCCGTGCCGTTCCGTAAGCGGCTTCCGCTGTTTGAATGTCACTCTCGGCCTTTGCAATCCTGGTGTCCGTTGCGGCATCGGTCCATGGCAGCGTCGGGCCGCCCTGAATTGAACTGTGGCCGGGCGCGTAGAAGCCGGGTTCGTCGGTGCTGTTGAAGAAGCCGGAAAGCGAGTAATAGTCCTTGTTGCTGATCGGATCGTATTTATGATCGTGGCAGCGCGCGCAGCCCACCGTGAGTCCCAGGTAGGCCTTTCCCATGAGGTCGGTCCGCTCGAGCACATATTCGACTCGATACTCTTCGTGGATCGCGCCGTTTTCCGTCGTGCGTTTGCCGGCGCGCAGAAAGGCAGTCGCGAGAAGCTGTTCTTTCGTTCGATTGGGCAGCAGGTCGCCCGCGAGCTGCCACGTCGAAAACTCGTCAAAGGGCATGTTCCGGTTGAAAGCGGCGATCACCCAGTCGCGGAAAGGCCAGAGCAGCCGATCGTGATGGTCGTCGAGGAAGCCGTCGCTCTCCGCGAATCGCGCAACGTTCATCCAGTACGCCGCCATTTGCTCGCCGTACTCCGGGGAAGCCAGCAAGCGGTCCACCAGCTTTTCGTAAGCATTCGAACTCTTGTCGGCGACGAACGCATCCACCTCGTCCAAAGTCGGCGGCAGACCGGAGAGGGTCAGGCTGACGCGATTGATCAAGGTCTCCTTATCGGCTTCGGGTGAAGGAACCAGTCCTTCGCGTTCCAATCGTGAGAAAACGAAACGATCGATATCGTTCACCACGCTCCCTTGAAGCTTTGTTGCCGGCGGAACGGATTTAGCCGGAGGGATGTAGGCCCAGTGCGGCTTGTACTCCGCACCCTGAGCGATCCATTTTTTCAGTGTCGCGATCTGGATATCCGAGAGTTCCTTGTGCGTTTCCGGCGGCGGCATGCGCTCTGCCGGATCGCTGGCAGTAATTCGATACACCAGAATGCTCTCATCCGGCTTGCCTCGATCAATGACCTGGTAGGCGCCTTCCGGTATGTCCAGCCGAAGTCCCGCCTGGCGTGCTTTGGCATCGGGACCATGGCAACGGAAGCAGTTGTCTGAGAGGATGGGCCGGACGTCCCAGTTGTAATCGATCTTCACAGGCAAGAGAGCGCCTGCCGGCGATTGCTGCGCGTAACCATTAATAAGGAGGATTCCAAAAGCGACGACGGCTGACAGGACACCAAGCTGTCTCATCATTAAATTGTCCTCGAGAGGAATTCAGGGACAGAGGTTTGGCCGCCAATGACGCGAATTACGCGAATGGGCGCATAAGAAATCGTTGATGCGCCCATTCGCGTAATTCGCGTCATTGGCGGCCAACCGTCTATTTCCGGATTACGGCTTCTTATAACTCGACCTTCGGTCAAACCTAAAATATATTTTTCGTGCTTCATTGAGACTTATTACGTATGGAGGCAAATGGAACTGCGGCACCTGCGCTACGTCGTCGCGGTCGCTGAGGAATTACATTTCGGCCGGGCCGCTGCACGGTTGAATATGAGTCAGCCGCCGCTGAGTCAACAGATCCGGCAACTGGAAGAGGAGATCGGCACAGCATTGTTCCGAAGGACCAACCGCCAGGTGCGGCTCACGGAGGCCGGTCACGCGTTCGTCAATGAGGCGCGGCTCATACTGGCTCACGCCGATCATGCGGCAAAACTGGCGGTGCGGGCAAGCAAAGGTGAGATCGGCCAGTTGACGGTGGCAACCGTCACGTCCACGGAGAGCGGGTTCTTTACAGTCGTCGTCGATATTCTTCGCGCATTCGCGGGCCGTTATCCGGATGTTCGTCTTGTTTTGCGAAGCCTGAACCCCGGCCAGCAGGTTCAAGCTCTTCGCGAAGGCCGAATTCAGGTCGGCTTCCTGACATTGCCCGTCGATGACCCGGAACTCGACATCGAGTGGGTTCGAGGCGAGCCATTGATGTTGGCGCTGCCGGAAAACCATGCCCTCGCCAAACGATCACGCGTGCCATTGCGTGCGCTCGCAACCGAGCCCCACATCATGTTTTCCAGACCGCTGTTTCCAGGCTATTACGACCTCATCGTGAGCTCATGCCGCAATGCCGGCTTTAGCCTGAATATCGTCCACGAGGCCGACGCTATATATACGATGCTGGCTCTCGTTGCGGCAGGTCTCGGCGTATGCCTGCTTCCGGCTTCTATTCGGGAAACGCCAAGGGAGGGCATCGTCTTCCGAAAAATCCAGGGCCCTCTTCCTCAGATCGAGATGGGCGCAGCCTACAGGCGTGACGATTCATCGAATGTACTGAGTTCCTTCCTCGAGATCGTAGGAGAAGTGACCACAACGAAAAATTCACGTCGCCGGAAAACGGGGACGAACGCGGGCTAAAGCCCGCGACTACATGGAGGCCGAACATTGATCCCCAATGTAGTCGCGGGCCTTAGCCCGCGTTCGCACCATTTTCCTACCACAGGGGAATCTTCGTTCCGTCTATCCACGGCAATAAGTCTCGATAATTCAATCAGAAGCATTCGGGCGGTCTCGTGCTTCTAGCGTCGCATGGGCAGATTCGTATTCTTCTTTTTACTCCTGCTGATTTCGCTGCCGGCTGGGGCCCAGAGCTATTCCATGCCGTTTCGGTTCGAAGCCAATCAGGGACAGGCCGATCCCTGCGTCAAGTACATAGCCAGGGGCGGAAACTACACAGCCGAACTTAACGAAAACGAAGTTGTCATCCATGTCGGACGGGAATCGGTCCGGATGCGCTTTGCAGGCGGCCAGTCTGCGACGGCAATCGAACCCATCGAAGAACTTCCGGCACGAACCAACTACTATGGCGGAACCCGTGAAAACTGGTTCACCGACATCAAGAACTACCGCCGTGTCCTTTATCGAAATGTTTATCCAAACATCGATGTCGCGTTCCGAAGCGAAGGACCTGCGATGGAATTCGATTTCGTCGCGGCCGCGGGCGCCGATATAGAACCTATAGGGCTCGATTTCACCGGCCAGAAGGGCTTGAAGATTACCGCCTCCGGCAATCTTCTGATTCAAACCGGAAGCGGTGATTTGCAACTGCATCAGCCGACAGTCTATCAGGCTCGTGACGGGCGCCGCTCTCCGGTCGAGGGGCGATTCGTGAAACGCGGCAGCAGAATCGGAATCGAGGTCGGGGACTATGACACTTCCACTACTCTGGTCATCGATCCCAAGATGACGTATTCCACATACGCCGGTGGCAGCGGTTACGAGGATCCAACCGATATCGCTGTTGATGATGCCGGCAACATTTACGTCGTTCTCGGCGTGCACCGCGCCGGTGACGAGAGCGGCGAGTCTTTCTGGGTCATAAAGCTGGCCCGTGACGGGAGTCCCGGCTACTTCACAGATCTTGGAACTTACTTTACCAGCGAACGAGGGACTGCCATAGCGATCGACTCGAGCAGGAATGTTTATGTCACCGGATTCGCGTATACGTGGCCCCCGAACGGCGGGCATCCTCAGTTTCCCACGCTCAATCCCATTCAAAATGGACCTGGCGGGGGACAGGATGCCGTCATCGCCAAGTTGAATCCGGCAGGTAAAGTTGTGTTTGCGACCTTTTGGGGCGGTTCGGGCAACGACACTGCGGAAGACGTCAAGCTGGACAACGAAGGCAACATATATATTACCGGCCAGACATCGTCGCCGGACTTTCCCACAAGGAACGATTGTTCGGCATTCTCGGGAAAGACCGATGCCTACGTGACCAAGATCAGCGCCGACCTCAAGACGGTTATCTTTTCGCTGTTCCTGGGAGGCGACGGAGAAGACATCGGACGGCGGCTGGCATTGGATAGTTCCGGCGGTATCTATGTCGCCGGCAACACGACATCGCGTAGCTTCTCAGGCCACCCCGCGACGTTATCTTCATCGACGACGCACGTCTTCGTGACGAAATTGAATCCCGCTGCAACGGCAGTGCTGTCGACGTGGATACAGACGGACAAATCTCTGATCGACTTCGCCCTGGATCCTACGGGAGCCAGATACCTTTTGTACAAGTCTGCCGGTTCCGGCACTCCTGAATACACTCTGAATGAAGAGAGCGCGGACGGGACGGCGGGTTATGCAATGTCATTTCAAGGCGTCCCCAACGCGGTAGCGGTGGATGCCGATGGAAGTGCTTATGTGACGGGAACGGACTCCAACGATGTTTTTGTCGAGAAGATCACCGCGGTCAACCATGCCGGCGCTGTGAGCCAATATCACCAGCGCTTCAACGGCACGAAGACTTTTGAGAACCTACCGGACTCTCTGGGATCCAGTGAGACCGGGTCTGCAATCGCCGTCGATCGGCCCGACCGCGTTTACGTGGCCGGAACATCTACCGCCTACGACTTTCCGACGACCAACGGGACGCACCGAAGTCCATACAACATCACATCCGATCGTGACCCGATCATTTTCGTTCTCGAGCCCGACGATCCGCGTGATGAGGATTCCTCATTCGTGAGACACGAACGCGGGCTAAAGCCCGCGACTACATTGGGGGGCGCAGATCGTCCCGGATGGGACCGCCATCGTCCCCAATTGGACCAATTTCCCCAATTGGACGAACATCGTCCCCGGTTGGACCGTCATCGTCCCCAATTGTAGTCGCGGGCTTTAGCCCGCGTTCGTTCTCACCTCAGAACTGGTACCGCAGCGCGAACTGGATCAGGCGCGGATTCACCGAAGTGGCCGTGATCACGCCGACCAGGGCTGTGTTGCTGCCATACAGCGTCTGATTATTCAGCAGGGACGGCATGGCGAATTGCGCGTGGTTGAACACGTTGAAGAACTCGGTGCGGAACTGGAGGTTCTGTTTCTCACCGATCGGCGTGTTCTTGGTCACGGAGAAATCCGTGTTGATCTGGCCGGGGCCGCGAACGATGCCAACGCCGGTATTACCGAAATCCGTCCCATTGGCGATCGAGGGAGGAGCGCAAAACGCTGCGGGGTCGAAGAAACGCTTGACGGTGAGGTCGCCCGTTTTGCCGAGCCGCTCCTTCACGGTGCCTTTTGTGGCAATCTGGTCGTCAGTCACGCCGGGACACAGCTGCGCCCGGCTCGCGCCCTTTTCGGGCCCGCCGCTGGGCGCGCCTCCGGTATAAATAGTGCCGCCCCTGTTATCTAAAAACGTGAGCGGGTTGCCGCTCTGAACGAGGGTCAGTCCGGAAGCCGACCATCCCTGAACGACCTTTCCGAGCGCTCCGCCGGCCTTGAACGGCAGTTCGTACTGATAGCTCACGATAAAGCGGTGAGGCCGGCTGTAAGGAGTCTGACCGTACTGTTGGTCCATGTCCGTCGAGTAGTTCAGGTTTGCGGCGTTATAGCCGACGTTGGACAGGTTCTTGCTAAACGTGTAGGACGCCTGGAAGCCGAAGCCGCGCGAGAACTGCTTGCGCACCGTCGTTTGAAGGCTGTCGTAGCGGTAAATACCGTCAAACCCATTTTGCTGGAGGCCGATCGGCGAGAAACCCAAATACGGCACACGAGCGCTGGCGTTCTGAACCGTGTTCGCCGTGATGCCGTTGATGGGATTGGACGGGCTCGCCAATTTCGCAAAATTGACGACATGGCTATAGTCCCCGATGTTGATCCCGCTGGATCCGACATAGGCGACCTCCATCACGTACGACGGAATAAACTCATACTGGATGCCCAAATTGTATTGGCGGACCAGAGGGGTCTGGATGTGGTCATAGTATGGGGAATCGAAGTTGGAGCCCGTCAGACGGGTGAAATCATACCAACGGGGCAACAACGCCAGGGGCCGGTCCTGGAAGGGGCTTTGCAGACTGGCAATATCGTGTTGCAGCGTGGTGGTATCGGCGTACGGCCTTCCTTCCTGGACGGCGTGAACCATCCGGTTGATGCCGACCCGGTCATAGAAGATGCCGGCGCCGCCGCGAACCACGAAGCGGCCATCCCCAATGGGCTGCCATGCAAAACCAATCCGCGGACCAAAGTTGCTGAGTGGAACCCGGTTCTGAGCGGTAAACTTGCCATCAAATTGCCGGACGCCTGCAGGCAGCGGCCCATGTCCGCCTTCCGAGATCGGTCGCGCGTCATAGTTCGAGGGGACGACGTAGCCGGTGAAAGCCCTCGGATCAGTGGGCGATGGGGCGCTGGGCGGTATCGGGACTGAAGCCAGATCGCTCGCCCAGAAATTCGTCAGGTTCCCATACTTGTCCGCAAGCGTTCCGTTGCGCTCCCACCGGACACCGATATTCAGGGTCAGACGCTTGCTAACCGTCCAGTCGTCCTGGAAAAAGGCGTTCTGGTTACGTAACGCGTAGTTGTGGATGATCCCGTTCACGCCGCTGCGAACGCAGAATAAGCAAAGGTTAAAGCTGCTCGACGGTGAACCCGTGGTATTTCCGGGATTCGCTACGCTGCACGTCGCGTCCGCCGGCGCACAACCGGCGCGGCCGATCAACAGATCGGGGAAGGAATTCACGCTGATGTTTCCGCGGCCGAGGCCTCCGAAAACAAGAGGCCAGCGGACGTTTTCGAACTCGAAACCGCCGCGAAATGTGTGCGCTCCCTTGGTCCACGAAATCTGGTCCGACCATTGGATTTGAGTCGTGGGCGCGTTCGAAGGGTTCAGTCCGCCGCCGACGCCGAAAGCTCCCGTGATGTTCAGGACTGGCGGCTGCGTATAGGTGCCGCCCGTGGTTCCATTGCAGCAAGTGATATCGACCATCGGCTTCATACCGATCTGCTGCGGCGTGTAGGGTACCGTGTCCGTACCTCTTTGAATGATGCGCTGCACCGACACTCGAGCCTGGTTCACGAGGCTTGGACTCAAAATGGAGGTCAGGCGAAGCACGCCGGAGGTATTGCTCCGCTTATCGCTTTGGATTCGGCCCGGTAATTGTCCCTGCAATTGAAACTCGAACGGGTTTTTCGACTGCATATACCGTGCTTGCAGACTGTGGTTGGCGCTCATGATCCAATCGCCGTTCGCGATGTACTGGTCCTCGCGATATTTCGCCGGAATACTGAACAGCGTCTGCCTGGTACCGCTGGTGCCGGAACCGGGAATGTAATAGCTGCCATTGGGCAGTTTCACGCGCAGAAGCGCGATGGCCACCGGATTGATATTGGAACCATTGCAGGCAATCGGGATCGATCCGGTTCTCGTGGGGAAACCGCACATCGCTGCGCCCAACCGCGCCTGAAAATCGGCAGCGTCGCGGCTATCCGGCACGGGGTACAACGTTGCGGACGTGGTACCCTGGGCCGCCACGCCATTGAGCTGGCGCGTTCCCTGGTAGCTGCCGAAGAAGAACAGCTTGTCTTTCCTGATCGGTCCGCCGAAACTGCCGCCGAACTGGTTCTGCCGCAATATCTGTTTCTTGGGTGCGTCTGCGCGCCTATCCCGGTTGTAGAAAAAGTCATTCGCGTTCAGCGCTTCGTTGCGGAAGAACTCGAACAAGGATCCATGAAACTCGTTGCCGCCCGACCTCGTCACAACGTTGACGTTCGCCCCGGGGTTGCGGCCGTAGCTCGCATCATAGGTCGAGGTCTGAATTTTAAATTCCTGAATCGCATCGGGGTTGGGAACCGCAATGCCCGTATAAAGGCCGGCGTCCTGTGCTTCGTTGTTACCGGCAGCGTTGTTGATGGCGACGCCATCCATCTGGAAGTTGTTCTTTTCCGGATTGGCTCCATTCACGCTCATGTTCTGGGAACCCCGGCCATACGAAGTCCCGTTGCTGGCTTCGACCGCGACGCCGGCAGACATTCCCAGGACCGCGGTGAAATTCCGGCTGCTGAGCGGAAGACTGGTGATCGTGTTTCCTGTGACCGTGGTTCCCAGAGTTGACGTTGCGGTCTGAATCGTTTCGGCGACGGCTTCCACCGTGATCGCATCCGTCTGCGACCCGACTTCCAACGTGCGATTTAGAACAGACGTCTCCGTGACAGTCAGATTGATGGCAGTGACTTCGGACGTTTTGAATCCCGCCAGGGAAAACCGTACACGATACGTACCCGGCTCGAGCAGCGGGATACGATACACGCCGTCCTCGGCCGTCAGCACGGTCCGCGCTTGATTGGTCGCGGTAGCCGTTGCCGTTATGGTGACGCCAGGGATCACCGCGCCTGTAGGATCGGTAACGGTCCCCGTCAGCGCCGACGTGCTTCCGGACTGAGCCATTAAAGACGGGACAAAAAGGGTCAACAGCGAAATACTTAGTGCGCTGATGCAAACCCACTTATGAAGTTTTAACCTCAACAACATTTCCACACACTCCTCTCAAAACTCATTTCTGAAATGGCGCGGGGGCGAGGATTCATTTGTTCTTTTTTGTTGTGATGCTTCGCTCGTCGAATGACTTGTATGCCACGCGCGTTCGCTTGTCAAAGGATTTTGCGGGAACGCGGGCTGAAACCTAATTCGGGGACAGACGTATAAATCACCTAATTGCGGATTGGGGTTGCCTGATGCAATTAGGTGATTTATACGTCTGTCCCCGAATTAGGTTTCAGCCCGCGTTCCTCAACATCAGAACTGATACTTCAGAGCGAACTGGATGATGCGCGGATTGCCTGCCGTTGCAGTGATCAGTCCGAACGTCGCTGCGTTTCGCTGAAGACCTTGAGCCTGATTTGCATCCGGTTTGGCAAACTGCGGTGAGTTGAAAGCATTGAAGAACTCCGCCCGAAATTGCAGCGACTGCCGTTCCTTGATCCGCGTCAGTTTGGTGAGAGCGATGTCCCAGTTGTGCTGACCCGGACCGAGCAGGATGCCGACACCGGAGTTACCGAACTCGGTTGCGTTGCCAACCGCGAATGGTACCAGCGGCGCGTCGCAAAACGCGCTCTTGTTTATCCATCCGGACCCGCCGCTGGCGCCGCCGAGCCGTTCTTTCACGCTGCCCGAGGTTCCAAGCTGGTCGCGCGTCACACCCGGACACAATTGAGCTCTGCTTATTCCCACGCTTTCGTCGCTTCCGTTAGTACCGTACGCGGTCCCGGCGTTGGTATCGATGATCGTCATGGGCGCGCCCGTCTGCACGACGGTCGTGCCGGAAACGGACCATCCGTCGGCCAGTTTGCCCAGGGCCCCGGCCGGCTGCCCAAAAGGCAGATCCCAGGTGTAATTCGCGACGAAGCGATGCGGGCGATTGAACGCCGTAGGCCCGTACTGCTGGCGCATATCGCTGGCGTTGTTGCTGTTGGCAGAACCGACATTAGGCGAGACATTAGAGAGGCCCTTGCTCCAGGTGTAAGCACCCTGGAAGCTCAGACCGCGCGAGAATTGCTTCCTCACTGTTGCCTGCAGACTGTCGTACTTCGCAACGCCGCTATATTCCGTGCCTTGCAAACCATTCGCCTGGAAACCAAGATACGGAACGCGCGCATTTATGTTTACGAGTGAATTCGTGGTGACGCCATTCACGGGCCTGGACGGACTCGCCAGCTGCGCCGTATTGATGTTGTGGTTGTAAATGGCCTGGTTGATCCCACTCATTCCCACATAACCAAGATCCAGCACAAACTGCGGTGCGAACTCCCACTGCACGCCAAGGTTGTACTGCCGGGTAACGGGCAGATGGATCGATTCGTAAAACGGGGAGTTGAAATTGGAGCTCTCCTGGGTCGCTGGATTGAAATAGCGAGGGGCGAACGCCAGCGGTCTCTCCAGAAATGGAGCCTGGAGACTGGGGTAGTTGGTGCCGGGTCCGAAACTGATCGTATCCGCGTAAGGCTTGCCTTCCTGGACCGCATGAACGAACTTGTCGCCGCCGATCCGGTCATAGAAAATGCCGCCGCCGCCGCGTATCACCAGGCGCCCGGTAGGCATGGGCGTCCAAGCAAACCCCACGCGCGGTCCGAAGCCTTGCCACGGGATCCCGTTTTTGCTGGGGAAGTTCCCGTCATGCACACGCACGCCGTCCGGGGGAGGTGGATAATGATCGAGGAAGTTCTTCGGCACCACGTACCCCACGAATGCCGCCCGTGATGTGCCGGGCGCAGTTGGTGGAATAGGTACGGTCGCGATGTCACTGGGCCAAAGGTTGGTAAGGTTTCCGTATTTGTCACCGAGCGTCCCGTCATGCTCCCAGCGTACCCCCATGTTCAGCGTCAACCGGGAATTGACCTTCCAGTCGTCCTGGAAAAACGAATTCATATTGGTCATGCGATAACCGTGAATGATCCCATTCGGCCCGCTGCGCACGCAGAACAGACAGAAAAACATATTGCTCGCCGGCCCACCGTTGGTGTCCCCGGGGTTTGTTGGCGAACAGGTGGTGTCGGTTGGACGGCACCCGCGCCGCCCAATGAGGAAGTCCGCGAAAGATAGATTCGCCAGAAGCCCTCGTCCCAGACCGGCAAAGACAAGGTTCCACTGGACTCGTTCGGCTTCGAATCCGGCGCGCATGGTGTGCCTGCCCTTGACCCAGGAAATCTGATCCGCAACCTGGTATTGCGTGTCCGGACTGTTCGAAGGGCCGAGGGTGCCCCCGATATTAAAGGCGCCGAAGATGAGTATGACAGGCGGGAGCGTCTGCTCTGGAATCATCCCCTTCAACCCGATTTGCTGGTTTGTGTAGGGCAGGGTGTCGCTCTGGCTGGCCACGTTTCGATGAAAGGACACGCGGGGTTCGTTGATGAAGTTAGGGGTCAGCACGGACGTGAGCTTCACAACGGAAAACACGTTGCTGTAGATCTGACTATTGTTCCAGCCGGGCAGCTGGCCGCCCCCGACAGTCTGCTCCCGCGGATTCTTGGTGTAGAAGAACCGCCCTGCCAGGGTGTGCTTGGAGGTCGCGAGCAAATCCACATTGGCGACATATTGGTTGTCGGTGTACTTTGCGGCCTGGCTATACAGAACATTCTGGATGCCGCCATTGGTCGAGCTGGGAATGTAATAGCTGCCGTCGGCATTCTTGACTCGCAGGATATTGAGAGCGACTGGATTGATATTGGATCCGTCGCAGGCCACCTGCATGGGACCTCCCAGGGCCAGATACGAAAAAGCGAATCCACGATTCGCCGGACACACCGCTGCGCCGAGGGCGGCCTGGAAGCCTGCCGCGTTTCGGTCGCCGGCGGGAATCGGATAAAGGAAGGCGTTCGAGGTGCCCTCAGAGGCGACACCATTGCGCTGACGAGTGCCTTGATAGCTGCCGAAGAAGAATAGCTTGTCCTTTTTCACAGGACCGCCGAACGAACCGCCGAACTGATTCTGCTTCAGCACCTGTTTCTTGGCCTGAGTTGGAAGGCGGTTGCGATTGTAGAAGAAGTCGTTGGCATTGAGGGCTTCGTTGCGGAAGAACTCGAACAGCGTCCCGTGGAATTCGTTCGAGCCGGACTTCGTGACGAGGTTGACATTGGCTCCCGGGTTGCGCCCATAGCTGGCGTCGTAAGTAGAAGTCTGGACCTTGAATTCCTGAATCGAATCCGGATTGGGGATTCCGAGCCCGGTATAGATGCCGAAATCCTGGGCCGAAGAGTTGCCGGCCGCGGCGTTGACGATGGAAACTCCATCCATCTGATAGTTGTTCTGGTCCGGCCGCGATCCATTGACGCTCATATTCTGCGTGCCTCTTCCGAATGCTGCTCCATTGTTCAGGTCAGCGGACACCCCGGCGGAGAGGCCGAGAATCTGCGTGTAATTCCGGCTGGTCAGCGGCAGGTTGTTGATGCCGCGGTTGTCGACCGTGGTTCCCAGCGTGGACGTCGCAGTCTGCAGCACTTCCGCCTGAGCCTGGACTTCGACCACCTCGGTCTGACCACCGACCTCGAGCACGCGATTCAGGACGGGCGTCTCGGTAACGTTGATTGTCACCGATGGGACCTCTGCCGTTTTGAATCCGGCGTTGGTAAACCTCACCCGGTAGGTGCCCGGCGGCAAGAGCGCAAATCTATACGAGCCGTCTTCGACCGTGGTCGTCGTGCGCTCGAGCCCTGTCTGCGTATTCGTCGCTGTCACAGTAACGCCTGGAATGATCGCGCCGGTCGGGTCCGTGACAGTCCCTGTGAGGGCTCCCGTTCCCGCAGATTGACCCATCAACGACGGAATCCACAGGGTCAGCAGTAAAGCGATAACGCATTGCCGACAAATGAGTCTTTTCATGCATCCCCTTTCTTCATCTTCCGAAGCGGCCAAATAGTTCGACTAGCGCGAATCTATCCCTACGTGAAGCGATCCCGGAAATCAAAAAAACGTCAAAAAGTCCACGCTCGGAATATAATTCGCACACCCCCTGAGGTCGAAGCATGCGCCAACATTTAAGAACCAACGACGACATACAGTCCTGCGTACAGCAATTTGACATCGGACCGTTTTCCGTAGATCTGGCCACGAACCGGTTGGTCCGTGATGGCGTTGAATTCGCGCTACGGCCGCAGGCATTTCGAGCGTTGAAAGCCCTTATTCAAAACAGAGGGCAGTATGTGGACTATGAAGGCATGATCGCTGAAGCCTGGGACGGCACCTTCGTGTCCAAGCACACCGTGGACGTGACAGTGGGAGAAGTGAGAAAGGCACTGCAGGAATTTGGCCTCTGGATCATCCATCGGCCGAAGGTGGGCTACCGGCTGGATGGGCCCAGATCCGAAGACCTCATCAGAAAGGGCTGGCATTTCTGGAAGCGGTGCACTCGCGAAGGATTCGAAAAAGCCCTGGCATGCTTTCGACAGGCCGCTCAGAGCGACGCCGCAGACTTCCAGGCGCACGAAGGACTTGCCACCTGCTACCTGACGCTCGCGTCGCACGCCATGCGCCCGCCCCTCGAGATGTATCAGTATTTCCTGGACTCGCACAGCCGCGCCGTTGCGTTGAGTGGCTGGACACCGGAGCTGCGAACGCTCCGCGGCCATGGTTTGCATATGATCGAGCGGAAATTCGCAGAAGCAGAATCGGAATTCCTCAAAGCCAAGCGGGAAAAACCAACATTAACGAGAGCCTACGTATGCCTCTCGATGCTGTACGTGGCTGCGGGACGCTTCGACGACGCTATCGACATCCTGGCCCAGGGAGGCAAGGCCGATCCTCTGTGGCCCTTGTTGCCGGCCGCCGAGGTTTCCGTTCGCTTTTTCCGCCGTGAATTCGATTTGGCAATCGACTGCGGCATCAGGGCCGTAGAGCTCCATCCATACATCCAACTCGGTCGAACCTTTTATGCCCAGGCGTTGGAATACTCGGGCCGAGCCGAAGAAGCGCTGGCAGAATACAGGCGGGCATTCATGATGTCGCCTGACCTCTTATGGCTCCGGCCCCTCGAAGGAGCATGTCTGGCCAGGAACGGACGGCACAGCGAGGCCCTCGAGATCCTTCGAGAAATCGAACAGGCTCGCACGACCGACTATGTGGATGCTTATCACGTCGCCCTGCTCTATGACGCACTCGGACAACGGAATGTAGCCTTCGAGGAATTGGAGCGCGCCAGCGAGGAGAATTCCGTAAATCTATGCCTGCTTGACGTCGATCCGAAATTGGATTCTCTCAGGAAAGACCCGCGTTTTGAACGTTTCCGCAAAATGGAACCGGTATGCCTAATCTGACCGTGTTGCTCCCGAGCTGGGCGCCGCTTCTGCTGGGTGTTTTGCGGATCGTTGCCATGGTCAATTTCATTTCCCATGGAACCCAGAAGACGCTCGGTTACCCGCCGACGATTCCCCCTTTCGCCTGGCCCCCGCTGCTACAGACCGCCGGGTGGATCGAAATCGTTTTTGGAACACTGGTACTGGTGGGGCTGTTCACGCGTCCGGCCGCATTCATCCTTTGCGGCGAGATGGCGGTTGCCTACTTCAGAACTCACAATCCGCGAGACTTCTGGCCACTGCTGAATGGAGGAGAGATAACCGTCCTGTACTGCTTTTTCTTCCTCTATCTGGTGGCCGCGGGGCCCGGAGGCTTGAGCCTGGACGGCCTTCTTTATCAGCGCAAGTTGCGTCCGATGGTCTCTTCGAACGCCTGATACAACTTCATGCTTCCATCGTCATAGAACGGCAACTGCTGCATCAGGATGACTGCGGCAATCTTTCGTTTCGGATCGATCCAGAAGTGCGTGTTGAAAATTCCCGCCCACGTATAGCTGCCCGGGGCACGCAGATTCGGGTTTTCCTTATTCGATGTGGTGATCTGAAATCCGTAACCGAACTTGTCGCGGCCGGCCCCGATCGGGAAAGGATTCGTTCGTAGTGGGTCCGCGGCCGGCTGTGTGTCCACAACCACCTGGCCGATCTCGTTTCTGGTCATGGCTCGAAGAGCTTTCTTGCTCACGATTGTCGTGCCTGGCGCCTTCCCGTCATTCAGAAACATTTGAAGAAATTTTATGTAGTCGGCCGCGGTCGAATTGAGACCGCCGTCGCCGGCGACAGGCGCGGCGATCCGTTCCGGATTAGGCGTCTCCACCAGCGAACCCTTCTCTCTGCGATGCGCCGTGACAACTCGATCGACCTTATCCGCTGGAACGACGTATGACGTATCCTGTATCCCGAGCGGCTTGAAGATGCGTTCGCTGAAGAACTCATCCAGATGCATGCCGCTCACTTTTTCAACCACCTGCCCGAGGATCTTCGTGCTTCCCGAATAGGTCCAACGCGTGCCCGGATCGTACAACAAAGCGAACTCCTCCGGTTGTTTGCCGGTTTTCTCCTGCAGCCGGAACACCGTGGTGTTTGAAAATCCATAGGCGAAACCGGACGTATTCGTCAGCAAGTGGCGAATCAGAATCTCCTTCGAAGCCTTCCGGGTCGTGTACGTCGCTTCCTTTTCGTCGTAGGTCGCAATGACTTCACGATCCTTGTACGCCGGCAGGTACTTCGATAGCGGATCGTCCACGCTCAGCTTCCCTTCATCCTGGAGCATCATGACGGCGACCGAGGTGACCGGCTTGGTCATCGAGGCGATCCGGAAGATGGAGTCCTTCGCCATCTCCTTGCGCTTTCCGACATCCTGCAGTCCGAAGGCTGCGTGATAGAGAATCTGATTCTTGTTCGCGACGATCGCCACAACGCCGGGCACAGTCCCTTGCTCCACTGCGAGCTGCAGCAGCGCATTGATTTCGGACGTACCTGTCTGCGATAACGTCTGCGCCTGAGCGAGCGTAACGTTCAGCACGAGCGAAAGGGCAACGACAGTCCACTTCAGCTTCTTGAGCAGGATTTTCATCGCTTCTATCTCCAAACTTGAGAAGGTTCGTGAGGGAGGAAGTATACCTGAAGACCGCCCGACGAGGTCTTTTCGGAAATCTTCTCTTTCCCTGAATGCTTAGCGAGTTAGAGTATCCACATCCTGGAGGTGACTCTTTGAAGTCGAGGCGCATGGCCCTGTTTCTGATTTGCTGGATGCTCGCGATCCCCGTCGCCGGCTTTAGCTGGGGACGCGATGGACATCGAGTGGTCGCGAAGATCTCCGCGAAGAACCTTTCACAGGATGCGCGGAAGAAGGTGGCGGCGATTCTCGGCACAAATGAGGCTGGAGTGGAAGCGACAATGGCCGCTGCCGCGACCTGGCCGGACGAGATCAGCAAGCCGGATACAAAAACCGACAAGTGGCATTTTGTCGAATGCACGGCGAACCTAGGCGGCGGGCATCGCGGGTGAGCGCGCAGGATAGTTACTTTGGAACCAGTAGTGTCCAAACTATATAATGCCGCCGTGTTTCAATTGCGCATGCCCTCCTTGAGCGTGGCAACGCTGTTGTTGTTAGCCTCTATCAACAGCGCGTGCACGCACGACCCTTCCCCGGTTTCTCCTCCGCCGACTGCTGAGAATTCGATCGCCGCCTTCCTGACGAACGCTGAAAGGCAATCTGAAACGGACAACCAGCGAAGAGAAATACAGCGTGCCCTGCGCGATATGCTGGACAAATCCGCGGTTGAGCTTCCGCAGGCGCGCTATGCGGATTACGCCGGGACCGCGAATACGTGGTCTATTACGGAACTTCTGCAGCACTATTTCGTCCCAAATCCGCCGTCGGCTCTGGATGAGAAGCGCTCTTTCGAGGACCTTGGCGACCCTGCGGCTCGCGCAGCCATTCAGCATCAGCTGGATGAGGTCAGCCGGACGCTGCAATAAATTGTGAGGAGGACAAGTGCCAAAGTGCGCTCTGCATCCAGGACGTGATTCAGTAACCATTGTCTTTGGGAAGAACTATTGTCAAACCTGTCGCGACGGAATCGCAGCGGCGCGCAACCGCGTTGACCGGCACGTCGAGCCGAAGGATTGCTTCATCTGGTACGTCTCCAATGACAACTGGCAACCCATCACCGGAACGGGTTGCGCGCATTGGGTCTCGCATCAAATGAACATCCAGGCGGGCAGGGCGGGTGATTGCTGTTTTTCGGGATTTACCTACCGTGTGCCGGTTCTCGTTCATTCACGGATTCCAGTCCCGAACATCTCCCAGGTACGAGTGAACGACATCTGGCTTCGCCGTCGCTGGATCACACCGGGCTCGTCATTCGCATTGCTCCCGCAGCCCGGCCCGATGGGCGCCCCACGATCACGATTCGACATGACTCCAGCGGGCAAGGTCGAGTTGCGGAAAACGATTTCGCCACTTATTTCCACGGTCAAGGCGCTTTCTACCGCTGAGGAAAAAGGAGGATAACTTATGACGCGGTTATTATTCGCCCAGGGCGCCCACGGCGCTCCAGTCAAGAAGATCCAGAAGGGGCTCGGTTTCGCCGGTGACGCGATCGATGGAGGCTTCGGCCCGCGAACCACAACCGCTGTGGGAGCCTTTCAGAAAACACACAGCATACCGGAAACCGGCCTGGTCGACACCGATACCTGGGGAGCGATCACGCAACTGCCCGTACCAACGCTCGACGAGCGTGCCCTCGCGCTCACCGCGGCCTTCGAAGGTCACGGCTTTGAACTGGCGCAGGGGAACTTCGACGGGGCCGGGATTACGTGGGGCATCATTGGTTTCACGTTGAAGCACGGCGAGGTCGGGAAGATCGTCCGCGAAATGCAGGCGGCGAGGCCCGATCTGATCAAACTCGCTTTCGGTGATTTGACGCCCCAGCTTCTCCGGTTGATCGATCTGCCGTTCGACCAGCAGTTGACCTTTTCCGACTCGGTGAGCATTCCGCCCTCGAAGGCCCGGCTCGCCGAACCGTGGCGATCCTGCTTTCGCGTGTTTGGAATGATGCCGGAAGTGCAGGAGGCGCAACTCGCGCACGTGCGCCAGGACTACTTTCAACCTGCTTTAGCCACGGCGAACAAGCTCCGATTGAAAACCGAGTTGGGCGTGGCGCTGGCCTTCGACATCCATGTTCAGAACGGCGGCGTGAAAGCGGACATCGTCACCAGCTTGCTGGGGCGAACGTTTGCGTCCGAACTCGACTTGCGCGTGGCGCTGGCCAACGCGGTTGCGGACTCGTCCACGCCAGAGTACAAGGAGGACGTGCGCTCGCGAAAGGTCACCATCGCGCAAGGCAACGGAATGGTCCACGGAGGAAGTTTTGTGTTGAAGAACTGGGGGCTGGACGACGTCGCGTCCTAAGGGCCCCACTCATGGCTTGTTCGGAAATGGCCGCGGCATCCCATGCTTCCAATCGGGCAGCACATATCCATCACGATTCGGCATTTTGATCTGCGGCAGACTCTGAGCGTCGATTACCTGGTCCTCCGGAATAACATCGTTTTTGTAGAGTAGAAACGCCGTAAGGGCGTATACCTCGTGGTTTTAGCGTGCCCTCCTTTGCGAAAGGCATGCCGCGATTGATGTAATCCCATGCAACTTCCGGAATTTCGGATTGCACGAAATCTATTCGTTCTTCGCGGCCCCCGTCAATAAAGAATGCACGAGTTTGAAGCGAGAACTTCGCCGTTCGGCTTCAGATGAAGTTGGAATGGTCAGTTGCGTTCAGGCACAGGCTCTACCTCGAGCTCCGCTCTGGCCGTCATGTCGGCGGTCACCTCGACGGGCAGGCCGAACGTGATATACCTGGTCTGCGTGACGAAGAGTTGGTACGCACCTTTCGCCACCCGAACCTCCGCTACGCCACGCTCGTCGGTAACGGCCCTGTACGGGTGCATAACCACACGAGCTCCCGTGAGAGGCGTCTGACTGACTTTGTCGACCGTCTCGACCGTCACCAGGTATTCGGGATGGCTGACGACTCTGACTCCAAAACTGATGGAGCCTTCGGCATGCGGGATCCCCACATCCGATCCCAGGCACTTGACGCTCCACGTGTAGAGTCCCTCGGCCGCAGGGGCTTCGAGTTCGACCTCCGCAACATACAGGCCAGTCGTGCCGGGCCAGCGCTCGCCAGACAGCGTTCCCCTGGCTACTTGTGCCCCTTCGTGGTCGTAGATTCCAAACTCTTTGTTCGTCAGGTCGCACTCATTGGAGCACTTGATCCCAACCTTTGTCCTGAATCTTTCGCCGACCACAACAGCCGAAGGTGTATCCCACACAACTACACTCGTTGTGTGAGGCTTGACCGTGAAAGAAATCGGTGTGGACGCTTCTATGTATGAAATGCCTTCCTTCACAACTGCCGGACATACTGCCGACCACGTATATACGCCCGCTTTGACCGGCGCTTTCACGACTAATTCACCGGTTTCGTTTGTCTTGCCATCGAATTCGGTGAGTTTAAGCGTACCTGCGTTGGCGCCGGCCTGGTCTTTGACCAGCAGGGTGTGCCCCCGCAGGTCGCATGCCGGGGAGCACGACACCTTACCCTGCAGCGTCATCTCGGCCCCGGCATCAACAACGTCGGGAGAGACCTCGAACGCACACGTCATCTGACCGCGCATCTCATCGCTTCGCGAAGCCATGTTACCCCTATGAGGAAAATTGAAATTGGACGAATCCTGCATCTCAAATCCGAAATCCGAAATCAGTGCTGTCCGGTTGACGATTTTGAAAAACCGAACAAGTTGAATGTCTTCAATTCATAAGGGGCGACAAACGGTTTAAACGATTTGAAATTTATTGCGGTT
>Ga0137397_10000198_pt1 | contig 40249 bp, 53 predicted proteins | sample czorhiz116metaG_FD_106658 | JGI IMG/M metagenome (GOLD analysis project Ga0137397, IMG submission 106658) | Vadose zone soil microbial communities from Angelo Coast Range Reserve, California, USA - czorhiz1.16 metaG | ecosystem: Environmental > Terrestrial > Soil > Vadose zone | place: USA... | reverse complement strand
GCTGGCAGAAACGGCGGTGGGAATGCTGGCAGAAACGGCAGTGGGAATGCTGGCAGAAACGGCGGTGGGAATGCTGGCAGAAATGGCGGTGGGAATGCTGGCAGAAACGGCGGTAGGAGTGCTGGCGGGAATGGCGACAGGAATGCTGGTGGGAATAACGGTGGGAATGGCAGTGGGAATGGTATTAGGGATGTCTGCGGGAATGTCTGAGGGAATGGCAGTGAGGATGGCTATGCTGGCGGGCCCTATCTCCCCAAGAGAAGTAGCGGCCGAGGTGAAAGGTGCTGGGGTCGTGAAGACATCACTTGGAAGTGTATCTGATAGAACTGCGGTAGTAAGCGTGGTACCCGTGCCGTTGCTCAGGTCTCCTGCAGCAGATGGACTGGTCACATCAGCTGCAGGAGATATAGACGTGGCGTCAATGACCTCGCTGTTAGGAACCGATGAATCGATGGGTCCGTCAGGCGATGTAGTAGTTGGCCCCTCAGAATTCCCGCCTGTTGTTGTCACGCCGTCAGTCGGAGAGCCTGTCGGGGTCAGGGTCTGATCCGAAGGCGCTGTCGAGGCCGTGGGTGCTGTGGTATCCAAGGTAGCAGTCGTCGGGGTCTGGTTTGTGGTCGCGGCCGAAAGGTCCACTGATGCCAGTGTCGCGGAGCTCGGGGCATCCAACACAGCGGCGGGTCCCCCAACCCCACTGGTCCCAGGAGCATCGCCCTCGAGTCCTGACAACTCCGAAAGGCTCTGAATAGAGGGGGCGTTTGGAATGGGCGCCGGAGGGCCGTCTATTCCGTCGCTTGTGCTTGTCGTAACGGGCAAAGTAGTTACGGAGGGCAGTGGGACATCAGCTGGTGGAACATCGACTGATTGGACATCGGTAGGGGTGACGACATCGGTGGATGGGACAGTGGCGGGTGGGACATCGGTGGGTGGGACGACATCAGTTGGCGGAACATCGGCGGGTGGGACAACATCGGTGGGAGGGACAGTAACGGGTGGGACATCAGTGGGTGGGACAACGTCGCTAGGTGGGACATCAGTGGGTGTGACAACGTCGGTGGGCGGGACATCAGGGGGCGTGACAACGTCGGTGGGTGGGACAGTGGCGGGTGGGACATCAGTGGATGGGGCAACGACAATGGCTGGGACAGTGGCTGGTGGGGCGACATCCGTGGGTGAATCAGTGATGGGTGGGACGACATCAGTGGGTGAGACATCAGTGGATGATGGGACAGAGGAGGGTGTGCTTGTCACGGATGATAGACTTGCACTGCCCGGTAACAGCACCTCACTAGAGGACAGCGGTGTTTGTGTCAGCAGCGGCAGCTCATTGGATAACGTAGTCGTAGGTTCTAAAGGAGGCACCGTGTTGGCAATTGAGCTCGTGCTATTGGGAGCGGATGACAGAATGTCAGACGTGGGAGTAGGCGATTGAGTATCCTGAACAACCAAGGACGACGAAGAAATGAGACTAGAACCATCCCCAACAGTCGAGGCTGCCAAGGACGTAGATGTAGCAGTTGGTAACAGTGTGGATAATGCTGGAGAGCTAAGTGAAAATAAGTCAGCAGATGTCCATGACTTCTAAAGTGACGGCGTCACTGGAAACGAACCTAGAGATAACATGTGACGTAGGATCTAAGTTGGATACAGTGGAAGCAGTGGATACTGGCGAGCTCAGGAAATCAGAAATGGTCGATTGACTGTTGGCTACAGATGATCCTACGTGTCCGCATGAATACTGATTAATGTATACCGGGGACGATAATTTCCAACGCACCACTGCTAAAAGGTTCCGACAGCGTTTCTATGCTAGCGACGGACGAGGGTGCCGCATTTATCACGGCGGAACTTGTCGGAGCTGTTGAAGATGTGAGAACTAGGCAATACGCGACAGGGCATGAGGTATTAGGAACGCGAAACCTGGAAGCTAAAGCGTAGCGATACGCACTACCATTGGAAGTCAGTGAGGAAACATTGGACGTCACTGAGGAGGATACAGGGTTGTCCAAGCTTGAACTAGCTGTCTGGCCGGCCAGCGAGCTGTTCTGCTGTCCCGAAGCTATGTCCAACGATGGAGGTGAGTGGATTCCTCTCACATGAGAAAAATGTTGCATGCCCGCACCAGAGCTCACGTCACTTTCTCCGACAGCATCAGAGCGAGCTCTGACGGTGTCCGCGCGCCTCCAGGACGCACTCTGCGACGAAGGGGCCATCGAGGCGAAAGAAAATGAGAAGAGGTCCTGGGGAGGATTTGTTAGAAAAATCCTCGAGAGCATGCAGAACAGAAAGCCCGGCGTACACAAGGATGGCTTGTAAAGGATCATGGAGGTTAGAAGACAACCCTCCTGGATCCGGTGTGGCGACAAGGCTCTACGATACGGGCATGAAGCTTTGATCCATCGCACAGAGCTGGCCGGTCTCCTCCGGCTCCCGGAAACGGTTAGCACCTTTTGGATATCATCGTGCAGCTCTACTTGATAGCATCAGCACGTAGCAAGAAAGGCCGCCGGTAACCAGAGTGAGGATGGGAATAACTTGAAGAATAAGGAAACCCTGGGGTCTCAGTCATGTGACAACCACGTGATCGCGAAGGCTGCCTTGGCCGTGCTGCACAGCCCCATCAAGGGTCGATCACCGTTGGTTGCAACGCAAAGCGCATTTATCGCGACGTTGCTTCTTTCCTTCACAGGCCGCGTCGTTGAAAACGAGATGTCAACAGGCATTAAGGAATTGAAGCCTATCCCTCCAAACCCTCCTCGATGGAAACCAAGCACAGATCCCGCATCTATCAATGTCGCAGGGCTCGACACCACCGCCTCCGTCAACGATCAAACTGACCAGATCGACCAGCTCATCACCCTCAAGCTCCAGGTACATGTTCTTGATGGTTTCTAGCTCAAAATGGTCCTGTGCTCACGCCACCGTAGGACATTGATGCCGACTTTTCCAAAATGCAACACGTACTCTCAAGTCGAATTTTGCCTGCGTTCAAGCGCTACGCGATTGGCACCGAGCCAGTGCGCGAAGCAGCAAAGGTACGTGCGTGTGTATCTGTGCCCATATTCGCGCATGACATGTATGCTATTTTGATTTAGTTCTGGACATCCTTTTATGAGCACGCTGCCCAGGTCCGCATACCTACATCCGATGACCTTTCTTTAGGGCAAGAGGCTTCTCCCGGCGTGGCAGTAGAAGAACCCAGCTCTTCCTCTCGCCCCGAAGATTCATTAATCACATCAGGATCCAGTGCGAATACATTCGACCCAAGTCGCACACCCTCCGAAAGTTCCTTCCTTCCCGTACATGCCGCGGTCTCCTCCACTCCAGCGGCAGCCACTACGCGGATACGGGGAGCGAATGACACATCTTCCACGTCACTACCACCAGCAACTGAGCCGTCTTGGGGCATGTCATTTGAGTCTCCTCTCGTACGCCTGAACCGTGACCTACGCGAGTTTGCCCGCCCAGATCCTCAACCGGCGTCGACCTCGGCGTCAATGAATTTATACTCCGAAGCAGATATTACGATCGGAAACGCCAGAACGGCCACAGCAGACGAGACGGTTCAGGCCACGGCGCCGGCACTTGCACCCACCAATACACGCGTGCCCAGAACCGCTGTGCAGAACCCGAACCCACCCCTCTCTCTCCGGCGCAATCCTGCGACGCCTGCTCGCAACCCATACCTCCCTGCACACACCGATCCACGCGATTGGTCAGGCATCGTTGACCTGCGGTCCCCACAGCCGGCCACGCTATCAGTAGCAGATAAAGAAGAGGACCTCACCCTTCCCGCGGGCATGTCACCGCCCGTGATGGTCCCATTTGCTACGCTCCCCTCCCTGGGCCGCTCGCCTGCCAAGAACGCGGCGGCAAACATCCGCCACGCGCTCGTGCGCGACGTACTGCGTGCAGGTGGTGGCGATCCCAGCGTCAGTGCGAGTGGCAGTGGTGGGTCGATGCCGACGCCGCCTTCATTGTCCAGGTACACGCGCGATTCGAGCAGGAGCCACAGCAGTGCGAGCCTTGGGCCTGAGCTTCACCCGCAGCACTGGTGGCAGTCCTCGGGCGCCTCCGCATCCGCCTCCGGGTCCTCCACGTCAATTCTTGGTAACGAATCGCTCTCGACGCCGTCGTACTACACGACGACAGCACCCGCACAGACTTACACACACGAGGCGGCACCCGAACCACCTGAGACACCTCTTCCCCTCTCCCTTCCTTCGGGTGTAGAGTCTCTGGCTGCAGGCGGGGGATCAGCAGCCGAGACCACTCCGGCCAACGCCGCGGCGACCGAAAGCGACGACGCGTCCACGTCGACGTTTTCATCCTCAGGCGAAGACGACTCGGTTCATAACACGGCGCACCCGAGCGCCGCATTCCTGCTGGCCTCGCGCCAGCGCGGACGGCACGACTACGATGACGATCATGACGATGACGACTCGCCGGACGACGGCGGCGACGACTTTGACGACTCGCTGCTCGGCGCGGACGTCGATGCCTCTGCTGCCGCCGCGGCACGCGCACCCGTGCATCCGTTTGCACGTGCGCGCGCGCAGGCGGCGGCGCATGGCGGAGATGCGGGAGACTACGACGACTACGACGACTCGTTCGACTCGTTCGACTCTGGTGGCGGTGGCGGTGGCGGGGACGAGGGAGACGAACAGCCGGAGGAGACCGTGTTTGGCATTCGACCTGCGGAACGTGAGGCGTCGCAGCCGGAGCTACGCATGTTAGGTGAAGGTGTGTTGCAGTCGCAGGATACGACCCGCATTCGCACTCGGCTGCCGTGGGTGGGGCGTGGTATGGAGGAGAGCCCGACGCCGTGGGGAGATGGGGGTGGGGGACGCGGCGGGTGATCTTGTTGTTTATTCTTCCGATGGGCAGGCGGAGCGAGGGCGCACGTAGTATCAAGTTGTATAATGTCCGAGTCCATAAGGTACTGTAGGGTATGGATGCATAAATGTAGGCGTATGTACGTGCGGGTGTGTGCGACTGCTTGGCATGGAAGCCAAAGAGCTGAACGAGGAAAAGAAGATTCCGTACCGGGTTTCTACATTAACTGGCTACTCGAGAAAGTACAATAATAAAAAAGTAAAGAAAAACGTCCGGAGCGTGTGCGAGCGAATGTTCGTGTGCGTGTGCTAAGTTGCATAGCTATGAAAACTAAGAAGGGCGATGAGATCACCTGTATGTGTACTCCCCAGGCCACCGACTCCACTCCCCCCTCCCCTAGGATAGGATAAACAGAGAGGAAGACATACTCTACATGATGACACATTCCTTGTCTTTTGGGCGCGTCGTATCACCGCCATCGCCGCTGAAGCTGTCGCGCTGTACAATGGAATCGTGTGCAATTGGCCCAGCGAAGTTCCCACGTAAACGCAGTGCTGCCCTCTTGTCGCCGAGATCCGCAGCCTTTTTAAACATCGCGGTTGCTCTGCACGTTTTGTCGCCGAGTCGGCGGTTTTTGAGAATGATCAGCCACGTCAGGTCTCAGGAATCTTTTAGGAAGTGAACGCACTCTTGTTGGTTGGGTGGGGTCCCGATGCCGACCTCGTAAAAGTAACCGACGACGTACATGGCCTTCGCGAGCCCTCCTTCCGCGGCACGTTTTGCCCATAGGAACGCCTCGGTGTCAGACTGTGGGAGAACGCCTGAGGAGCCGACGAGGTACCAAGCTGTGAGCGCAAAGCAGGCATCACGGTGGTTTTGCTGAGCGGCAATGTTCTAACATGGGAGCAGGAACATTTTCGTCAGTTGATCGTGACAGACATGGCTGCAAATATTACACACGTAGTAGTGGATGGAGAGGGCGGGATCCTGGGGACAGCCCATCTTTCCGTACTCGTAGCACTCGCCAAGGCGATACGCGCTTGGAGCATAGCCGAGCTCCGCAGCCTGTGCGAGGAGCTCGGCGGAGTACTCATAGTCGACAAAGACGACATTGTGGATGCCCCGCTCATGGAGGAGCGCAAGCTCGTGGAGAGCATGTGGGAACTCCGCAGTAGCATGCTCGGTAGAGCGCTTAAGCCACTTGACACCTTCCTTTGGTCGCTTGGACATGCCCAGTTCGCCGTTGAGCTCGGCGATTCCGAGGCGGTACAAGGCCCCCGGGTGGGAAGAAGCGCCAGCTTTTCGGTAGAACTGGATCGCCTTTGCGGACTCGCGACGGCAACCCCAGCCATTCTCACAGCAGGTACCGGCTCGGTAGGCGGCATCGGGGTGGCCATGTTTAGCTGCGAGGATGAAGAGCGGGAAGGCGCGATCGAAGTCTTGGCGGTTCTTGTGTGTACCGATGCCGTTAGCGAAACAGTCGGCAAGGAAGTACTGGGAGGGCATGTGTCCACGGTCGGCGTTGCGTTTAAGGAGGGAGGTAGCCTCCTTTATGAGATCATCGCGCTTTTCGATAGCCTTTTCGACCTCCATGACGTTGGCCGGCGTTCGGGCGGGAATGGGGAGAGTTTTGGATGCGTCGACCATAAAGACGGCAAACTCGAATTGGAGATCCGGGTCCTGAGTTTTCTTGGCGTTGGCACGGTAAAGCTCAAGGGTGCGCTCATGGGACAGGAGGGCCGCTTGCTTTCCAGGCCGGAGGTGAGAATGGTCGAGGATTGGCCCCGGGGGTGGTGAGTGAGCGCGAACGGACTGAGTAGTGACGGAGCGTGGAGGGCCAGGAGCAGGCTTGTACGGTGGTTGATCGCTCTGGTAAAAGTCATCCGCCTCGGGTGAGGGCGTGCCATCATCGTCGATGAACTGGGGCTGAATTTGTGGCGAGTACTGATTAGGGGAGGGTGGTTGCTGCTGCTGCTGCTGCTGCGGAGGGAGAAACTGCGAGGAGGGACGAGAGTAGCGCGAAGTACGAGGGTCTACTGGGGGGGTGAAGTCGTCATCGTCAGGATCATATTGGGGCTGTAGGTGAGGGGAAGGATGGTGAGAGGATGGACGGGATTGTCTGAGGGGACGGGAGTCGAGTTGAGAGGGATCTTGAAGCGAGTCTGGTGGGGTTGGACGAGCAGGGTATTGATCGTTGAAATGGGAAGAGTTTGGGCGCGAGGAGGGATCGTACATTGGTCGAGTCGAGAAAGCGAATGGTGGTCGGTCAAGGAGATGAGTGAAAGCTCAGAAGCTTTTTTCGGCTCACGAACGTGGACTTTCTCACTCGGTCCGATCTGGCCCGATACTAGTATGAGCCTACTAATTGTTCAAGTTGACTTCAGTTGTTAGGCTGCTAGTACAACCCAGTCTCACGATCCTAACTCACCAGATATAACTGCGATATGTGACCTCCAACAGGTGAGCTGTAAGCGTCTTCTAAACGATCATGTAATCACGCGATCTCACCTTAAAGCGAGGTGACCCACACTAAGCGCTTACAAGGCAATATATTGTACTTCTCACCCATGTCCACTGCCCAGAAGACCCCCGCAACCATGGCGGCTTCGACGCTAGCACCAACTGCCCCCGATTTCTCAATAGACGAATGCCGCCGAATCAAAGTCGTATGTATTGGTGCAGGGTTTGCTGGCATCGTCGCGGCCATCCGGTGAGTTGAATCCCGCTATCCAATGCACGAGGTGTTTGCCACTATACGAATCTTGCGCTTTTTCGCTCATCTGCTGTCGTCCGTTAGCTTCACGCAGAAGATCTCGAACCTCGATCTTACCATCTACGAGAAAGAGGATGGCATCGGTGGGACTTGGTATGTGAACAGATACCCGGTGAGCGAGCGTTAATCATGGGCCCTCTGCGTGAATGTTACTCACCCATACGTTACGTTCTCAGGGCGTGGGTTGTGATATACCCTCACATGCCGTGCGTTCCGTCCTTTCGTGCGCGAACACTTTGTCACTGATTCCCGCCGATCCCAGTACCAATATACCTTCGAAAACAACGTACGTCCAGCACGTCCACGAACTAAATGTTCACATCCTCCCACCATGCAAAATTGAAACGCGTGGTCGACGTTTGGCAGGCGGAATGGTCCGAAATCTACGCCAGTGGCACCGAGATCCTCGCCGACTTGCGGCGCATTGTAGACAAATACAAATTGATGGACTACATACGCCTCCGCCACGAGCTGACGCACGCAGCGTGGGACGAGGGCGCGGGCTTATGGCGCTTGCGCGTGCGGCGCGCCGGCGGTTCAAAGGCGGGGGAGGAGGTCGAAGTCGAAGACACCGCGGACGTGCTCTTTCTCGGCGTCGGCTGGCTCAGCCGCCCCCAGTGGCCCGACATCCCCGGCCTGCGCGGATTTCAGGGCCGCTTGCTGCACACGGCCCTGTGGGACGTTGGTGATGTGGATGGCGCGCATGACAATGACGGGGTCCCGCAGACTTGGCGCGACAAGGCCGTCGGCGTCATCGGCAATGTAAGTCCCCTTCTCTGTGAGTTTGTCCCCGGGAATGGCTCGTGCTGATTGGACTCCGGACTTGCGCAAGGGTTCATCGGGCATACAGATCGTCCCGGCACTCCAGCCCAAGGTTGGCTCGCTCGTGAACTATGCGCGCTCAAAAACTTGGATCTCGTCGCCATTCATGATGGACAAGGCCTTTGAGACTCTCAGTCGAGCGCCTGGGAATAATGATCGTGTGTCCTCCGTCTAAAATCTTTTGACCGAAAACATGACTTTCCGGTGACTTGTGCTGTGACGAATTCGATTAAAGTCAGATTCAGTGAAGAAGAGCGAGCGCTTCTTCGCGACCCAGAGAAGTCCAAACACTTTCGGCGCGAGGTAGAGGGCGCACTACATGTTTGTGTCCCAGAATCCTTACCTAGAGATTCCTCAAACGCTAACACGAGGACGTGGGAGCCAGTCCTTTGGCGGACAATTCAATATTCGGGGCTCAGAGCTGCAAAAGACCTTCGCCGGTATGCTCACAGAGGGCGCAAAAAAGAATCTGGCATCGCGTCCAGAACTGATCGAGCGGTGTGCGTATCGCCGTTTCTGTTTACCTCGACTTGTTCCTTCTATCAAGCTTTCTTACTGACCCCGTAACACCCACCTCCCTCAACAAAAGTCATCCCCGCCTGGAGCGTCTCCTGTCGCAGGCTCACGCCCGGCCCGGGCTACTTTGAAGCATTGTGCTCTGACAACGTCAGCATTTCTACAACCGCTAGGCCGCAAAATGCTGACCTGTGCAATCCGACGCTGTGGGCAGACCACGCTCGAAACGACTGAAATTGCGCGGATCACGCCGACAGGCGTCGTGCTGCGAGACGGACGGACGGACGAGCTGGACGTCCTGGTCTGCGCGACGGGCTTCGACACCACCTTCCGGTACCCGTTCCGTGTGCTAGGGCGCGGCGGGCAGGCACTGAGCGAGCGCTGGGCAGCAACGGCGGGTGGCCCCGAGGCGTACCTGTCGCTCGCCGTGGACGGCTTCCCGAACCTGTTCGTCTGCGGCGGACCCCACTCGGCCGTGACTTCCGGCTCGCTCGTCACCATCGGGGAGCACGTCGTCAAGTACGTCGTCGAGGCGGTGCGGAAGATGCAACGTGAGAGGCTGCGCAGCATGGAGGTACGCCGGGAGGCGATGGAGGATTGGAGCGCTTATGTGCGGGTGAGTGGGGCGAGCAAGTGTCGCTTTGCTTTCTGCAAAAGTTCACGGGCGTGTTGCGCTGACTGGGCCTGCTTGCGAAGGGGTATTTCCCGAGGGTTCGTAGGACTTTCTAGTCCGACATTATAGAGCGAGCTCGCATTGCTCATGCTCGCTTCTCGTTCTCTCTAGACGATATTTACCGACCCCTGCAGCTCATGGTTCAAAGATCCAGAGGGGCGGGTCATCGGGCTTTGGCCAGGTATCATGCGCGGATGGACCCTTTTTGCTAGGCAGGGCATTGACAGCATCTCATTTATCTTAGGCACATGCCTCCATGCCATCTACACGCTCGCGCAACCGCGGTGGGAGGATTTCGAGTACAAAGTGCTGGACACAACCAAGGGCCGATTTCACTGGCTCGGAGATGGGCAGACATACAACCAAAAGATAGGTGCGGGAAATCGTGAGTAGTTTCGTTGCCCCCGTGGGATTCAACATAGATCCTTAATTCACTTGACTAGGGTGGTGGCACCTCGATGCCGTGGACGTTCCTGCAGGTATTGTACACCCGCCCAAGGTATGTTACATCTGAGCTATCGTTCCTGACCTTTTCTCCCACTAGTCCCATCGGAATAGTGAGAATAACGCGTCGACACCGTGGGATTGCTCGATAGGTTTGGTTGGGGGCCTTCCGCACTATGTGTATTGTAGAATGATAAACAGTGAATTGGACACAACGATGAAGGCACACGCCATAGGACAAACTCATTCCAAGCTACGGAACGTTGAGTATTCTAAGTACAAACAATATCCACGACTCCGCACCATCTCCGAGTCCTCCAACGCATGTAGGACAATACGAACTGTCCAAGGCGATGCAAAAGCACGATGACAAGCAAATCGCGGGCATGCCGAGTGTGAGAAGCGCTTTGACGGACACACCAGTCACAGGGTTACAAGCGGCTGAGCGGACCCCGGTGGACCTTGCGTGCCCGCCTTGTCGATAGCTTCCACCTCGTCGGGCCTGAGATCGGCTATACAAACAAAATAGTGGGGGTGGGGCGTGATGGCATCAGCGCCGAACTTTCCTTCCTCTTGGCGTGAATCGAAGAGTGGGGGAGAGTGGGGGACGCACCCAGGTGGAAGACGCGCAAATACTCGTCCATGCGTGCGGGCTTTGCGGTGGTCGTGACGACGACGAAGCCCTTCGCGTGGGCCCATTTGAAGATGACTTGGCCGGGCGTGCCGCCGATTCTGCGCGCGATTGTCTGGAGAACGGGGTCAATGGGGCCTCCGGGATACATGGTGATAGGCCTTTTTTTGTTTGGTTCCAAAGCGCGACAAGGTCTCAGTGATTGCCGATCCCCATGCGTAAAAGGGAGAGGTGAGGGAGAGGGATAAATGGGGACGCACGCGAGGGTGCCATAAGCTTCAGTCACGATGCCGTGCTTTGCGGAAAATTCCAAGACGTCCTTCCACGACGCGTAGTTGTACGGGTGGACGCGGATCTGCAATACCTTTTCTGAGTGCACCCGGGAAGAAGAGAAGAGGGAGTAGGAGCGGGTGAGTCGGAGGCAATGGGATGGGCTCACGCACCTGGTTCACGGCAGGAAGCACTTTTCCCATTTCGACGATACGCCGCAACCATTCGAGGGTAAAGTTGCTCACGCCGATGCTCCTACTGGACGCACAGCGCACGCGGACGAGATCTAGCGTACTGTAGAAAAGTGCAGCCTCAGCGTACCTGGTTAGTCCAGCCTCTCTGACGCCGATCATGTCGTCCCAGAGTCGTTCGACATCGCCGTGCGGAGGGATAAATTCTAAGTCATGTACGAGGTACAAGTCAAGGTGCTTGAGACTGAGCTGCAATCGCCATGCCAGGATCACGGCAAAAGAGGCGAGTCATGGGGTAACATTAGCATTAATTACGATCAGGATCAGATCATGGATCACGATCACATGTTTCGATCGAGGGGTTCCACGGTCCACAGAGTATGATAGACGGACCTTGCGCAAGCTCGCATGCACCGCGTCAAGCACCTCCCCGCCATCATACTTGGTCGTGATAAACAGATCTTGGCGTGCGAGACCGCTCTCGTGTATCGCGGTACCAACGAACTCTTCGTTCGCGTAGACTGTGGAATCACCCGGCGAGGCGTAAAGACACAAGGTCCGAGAGTCCGAGACACATGCCAGCGAGACGCACTAGCGGCAGTGTCAATATGGGAGAATCCCGCTTCGAGGGCTCGCTCGACGATGTCGGTCACATCCTGAAACGAAGATGTTTAAAAAAAAAAAAATTCTTGGCGACGATTACAAAGTACCTTGCCCTTGAATTTTGAACCGGTGCCGAATGCGATGATTGGGATCTACAAAACACAACACTACAGTGTGATGGTGGTTTGAGGGAGAGAGGAGGGACAGATTCACCTCATTTCCATCGTTAAGTGAAGTTGTGGGAACTGACATGGAAGTGTATTAATCAGATTGGACTGAATTGAATTACAAGTGTGATAAGAATGACTTGAGAATGTGGCATACAGACAAAATGTCCAAACCCGATCCCGATCACCCGAGGAACCAACAACTACGCTGTACAAAAGTGAAAACGCGGGACATATATACAGGGTAAATGATGTCTGCACATGGGATCATAGTGGTGCAATAATCTAAGGCAGTGGCAGCTACATCAGTTTAAGGTTTTTTAGGTTGAGCCGAAGTACGGCCTCGCGGACTAAATTAGTGAAACGATCAGTGCAGCCTTGGATGAAAGCAGGCGTAAACACGCACCATTTGCAATTATCTGAGCTGTTCTCTCCTTATCTATAACCGCAGTATAGTGGACTGTAGCCCAGAACAACGGTCAGCCAATCCCGGTGTGTTTGTGTATCGTACGTACTGAACAACTCGCGCTCGCGGTTGGTCGTATATTGCTTGTGCAGCGCACCGAACTTGTTGCGCAAGTCTGGGAAATACATAATTAGCTGTCACTTCACCATCTTCACGAGCTGGCTGCGCGCACACTTCGCCACCGACTCATAATCATTGGGCCGGTCACCATACGTGAGTAAATGGTTCTTGAGCTGAATTCCTGCTTCGAGCTTCTCTCGCAAGAGGTCGCACTTGTTTAGGAAAATGACGATTGGGACGCTTTCGAGGAGTTTGTTTGAAACAATACCGCGCCACAGCAGGAGCGAATCCTCCAAGCGATTGACACGTGGGTCCTATGTGTTAGTTAGCAAGTGCGAGCGGAAAGTAGATAAGCGAGTGCACCTCAGTGAGCACCTGGTCAAATGCCGAGATGGGGGCGAGAAAAATGATCGCCGTCACTTCGAGTGGAGCGGATCAAAGAGGATCGATGCGCAAAAGTAAGGTTGGACTAACCTTCCTGGAAATACGGCGCCCACGCATGGCGTTGATTTCGAGCGCCACCAACATCGTAAATGACCCAATTACTTGTTCCCCGCATTGTCCCCATGCTGATCGTGAACTGATGCTCCACAACGCCCACAGTTTTGAGGCGTGCTTTCAATACGTCCTCTTTGGCAGAGTCAGAATGGATATGCGGAAAGCATTAGGGAACTTACCATCGGTTGGGGTGTACGCCTTGGCAGTGATGCGTTCTATTTGGTCGAGATAGCTATACCTAACTTAGCACCGTCATATTTTTTATTCAATAGGGTTCCCACGTACAACCCGCTGCTCTCTTGCAACCTAACCCGTCTTTCGACCAGTCGGCGGCGGACCCATTGATCGTTCCAAAGCCGCATAATGGAATCACGAGACTCGTCAAGGACATGCACAGGGTCGGAGGGGTCCTCCCATGACGGTCTTGACGTTGACGTCCGTTTTGACTGGCTGCGCCGCATCGAGAGGGCACGTTTCCAGTTGCTGGTCGTGCGCACGGCACACTCTCCACGTGGCGTAGACCAACCTGGTGCGCTCCCATCTCCGAGGCGGGTCGCCTCGTCATCATCGTCGTCTTGACGCAATATCCGAATGAGTCGGCCCTCCAATTCAAGAGCAGGGGCAAGCGCCGCGCTGTATTCGACGAACTTTTCACCGGCGATGCGGCGAATTTCAGGGTCTGTCGTCGTAGAGGTGGTGACGATTTGCCCATCGCTGTTAAGAGAATCCAAGTCGAGGACGTCGTATATTTCCTCTTCTCGCTCCATGGCGATAGTATCGAGAATTCTATGAGGAAATGGGTCAGCGCAACTGGCGCTTGTGTTTACGAGAGGCACGCACCTTCGGACGGAACGGATGAGGTTGAGATAAATAACGATACGCCATGCTACTCGCTCTGCCTGGAAGGCTGCGGGTGTGTGGAGGAGCTGGAACTCTAGAAGGATGAGTGAGCCGTGAGAAGAACGGGAGGAATGTGTGCTAGTGTGCGCAGCCCGAATGCCGGACACAGAGAGAGACACGTTGCCCGTTTTGATGACGGGGCACGGGGGAAAAGAAATGATGGAGCACATACGTTTGAGGGTCGTACTCTTGCCACTCTCACTCTGCCCCAGAAGGAGGATCTTGACGTCGACTCTGTTCCTTTTGAGGTCTGCACGTTCTGTGCGGAGCTGTTCGTCGATTGCGTCGCTGACACGCTTGGCATTTTGTTCAGCCCGAATGCGGGCATCACGCTGGGCGGAGGTCTCCTCGAGCGGAGGACGAAGGACGTCTTCGAAAAGGTCGGCGGGATTGTTCTGTGGCACTGACTTTGCGGCGACCATGGGTGGTGATGGTAGTCTGTTAGGAAAAAGAGGGCCAACAAGGAACTTAAACCCGAGGAGATCAGACCCAAAAAGTCTCATTCGTTGCCGTCCCAGAGACCCGCACCGGTCGCCGCAATATCAAACATACGCCACCATTTTGATGATCTGATCCCTGATCACACGGAACTCGTACTTTGTTGTACGTACGCGTTATAATTAACCTCGTTCGGTCCACCGTTCGGTTCTTCCCGTCTATGGACTGCACGTGACTAACATCTTCTCACGCATGCGCGTCGCGTTCTCATTTCTCTAGATCCTCTCTCATATTCCCTCTACTCATGTTCCTAACTCGTTCAGAGTATGGTGAGTCTTTCACCCCCAGCTATCCCGGATTGTCAATGATCTTGCCCCACTCGAGATCGTGGTGTTAACACCTTTTCTCCCGAGGGTCGTCTATTCCAAGGTAATTCAAGTGACGCATATATTTGACATCGTCCAAACTCACAGGGCCCAGTTGAATATGCCATTGAGGCCATCAAAGTACGCCCGTTTGTACAACCGCATACCGTTCATGCTCATCTTGACCTCCAGCTTGGCTCGACAACTGTAGGCATCCGTACCCCAGAAGGCGTAGTCCTTGGTGTCGAGAAGCGCGTTCAGTCACCCTTGCTCGAGGCCTCTTCGATAGAAAAGATCATGGAGATTGACAGACATCTCGGCTGCGCGGTCTCCGGCCTCACCGCCGATGCGCGGACCATGGTCGACCACGCCCGGGTCACGGCCCAAAATCACGCGTTCACTTATGACGAGCGCATCAAAGTCGAGAGTGTGACACAAGCAGTATGCGATCTTGCCCTCCGCTTTGGTGAGAGTGTGCATGACGAGGATGCTATGATGAGCCGGCCGTTTGGCGTTGCCTTACTGATCGCTGGCATCGACGAGCTCGGTCCACAACTGTGCGTGCCCCGCAATACATCCGTATATCAGCCCCTGATGGTTTGTAGCTACCATACCGATCCTTCGGGGACATTTGTACGTTATGATGCCAAAGCAATCGGCTCTGGTTCCGAAGCAGCCCAAAGCGAACTCCAGGATAAATGGCACTCGGTGCGCCGTCTCGTCGCGTCCGGGTTGAGCGTATTGTCCTTACAGACTCGTAGCAAATGTCCCTCAGAGAAGCGCAAGTCCTCGTTTTGAGAGTACTCAAGCAGGTCATGGAAGAAAAGCTCGATCAACACAACGTACAGCTTGCTCAGGTTCGTCCAATTCACTCATGCGATGTCACGTGACAATGCCCGTTTGACACCCAACTCACAGGTCACTACGGACAAAGGCTTCCATATCCTGGATGAACGGGCGCTGAAGGAAGTCATAGATGCGATGTGAGATGTATACTGAGTGAATTTGCTGATTGACTAGCTGCGGGGTTGTATCAATGATTTCTAAACTTACTTCCATCCCCTTCCATCTCCGTGCGCTTCTGGAACAACACAGCAGGGAAAAACCCACGAAGACATTGGCGTAATCGCTGTGCGCCGTTCACACGCCGCCCTAGTTGAGGACTCGTCCGTTTCGGCTAGGTCTTCTACTAGAAGAAGATCGGGGGAGTTATGTGGCTAGCCAGCTCCAGAACTCTATTACACGAATAGCAGACATCGGAGCGATACATTGCGCAAGGCGCACGGCTGATCCCGTGGGTGTCGCGAGATACACTAATAATGTTAAGAAGACCCGAAGCAGTATCTGATGACAATAAGGAGGGTGAAGATACCCTATGATGTTGAACTTCCTTGCCGTCTTTTCCTCTCTCCTCCCTCTCTATCTCCGTACAGGCAGAATGACGAGACCTTTTTCTTGCCCGACGAATTAGTTGCACAAGTCAAAGGGAATGCGGTGCTCCTCACGGCGCACGGCTTGCATCCCATGCCACCGACTACGTAACGCATAGCACATGTCCTGTTCGTGAACATGCGACACGGTTAATCGATGGGACCCCGGTATCAATTAGACGCGCCTGCCTGCATGAAAACTTTTGCCACACCGGTGCGTTTCCGAGTGCTGCTCCGACTACTCGCCGTCGAGCACGTTGAGCCCGCGGTCGACGGCGATTCGGACTCTGTGGATGACGGCACAACGATCTCTATCTCGGCGTCGGCGTCGAAGATATCCTTGGGCTGATTTAAGATGAGCCGAGGCAAGGCGATTGAGAGTGGTGTCAGCAGGTACAGTATTTTGGGACTTGCGGAGGTGACCCGGGCTATAGTTCGTACTTACCAGGGCAAAACTTGAGCGAGACGGAGCACGAGGCGGATTGGTAAACCGGTAATCTACCGTCTTCTCGCGTGAGTCACAAAAACGACGCAGGTTTTTTCGATCGGTTTGTGGTGGGAAGATAGGCAAAGCTCGCATTTTGATTGTGTTTAGGGTGGGGAGAGGGAAGGGGGAGGAGAAAGTTGTACAGAACGGGGGAAGGACGGTGTGGGATGAGATGCGATTTACCTTAAGAAACTCGTTGTCCAGCTGGGGTGGATTTCGGGGTGGGTGCGGCGCCATGGACGGAGAGGATTTGGTGCGACGGACGCCAAACCTGCCCCGCCGCTTGCTGTTGCGTGGCGTGCTAGCGGCCGGTTGCGCCTGAGAGAGAACGAAAGCGATGGATGGGAGCGTCGGGTCAGCCGGGCGCATCTCTATGGATCTATGACAGTGATGAAAGAAAGAAAAAGGAACGAAAGGTGGGTTCTGGGTATAGGTAGGGAAAGGCGAGAATGGAATGAAGGTGGGATGGGTAGGAGGGCTCTGGATGAGCTCTCAATCGCGATTTCGTAGTCTTTATAGGTATCACGGAAGTACCAAAGACTGTGGCCGAATCCGCTCACTCTCCGCACGCAACAGGAAAGAGCGAGATAGCGTATAAACCGTATCCAGCCGCATGCCGTGCGATTGCTGTGACCAATTCCGTAGAGCTGTAGAGACGAGGAAAAAGGTTTCGAGGGGGGAGCCCGGAGTAGAGCGGAGGGTGCCCGAGTCATTCCGAAACGATAGGCTTTTTATTTTATTACCGTCGCATACACATCGTAACCCGCAATTAGGTTGGGAGAGGGTGGGAAGGGAGGGAGGGAGGGAGGTGCGTGCTGCGGACCGTGTGACGGAGGGACAAAGGTTGAAAGTGGGGGAGGGCTGAGATAGGAAAAGAAGGCGTTCGATCGAGCTGAGACTGCAGTGCAAAATTTAATGCAACACGGCCACAGCCGTGTCCCAAAGAAAGATAGAGCGTATGAGAGGGAGCGAATGAGTTGCCCGCAGTAACCCAGCAAGGAGGGAAAACTTGAAACCTTCCCCTTCCCACTAGCTGAGACAAAATGCACGCAAGCATCCCTGACTGTCAATACTGCAGTAGAGCGCATGCGTTGGCAGCCAGTTACAGGAGTACAAGTGACCACGCGGCCACGCGGCCACGCAAGAACCACTACTAGAACTGGCAAGCGAAGTTGAAAAAGTTGGCAGAGTGAAGGATTTTCATCGGATCGACTCAGATGCACAGAGCCGGAGGATCTCGGCGAGCCGAAGGTTTCCAGATACGCCGGACGCAATTAAGACCCATCGACACGATGCTGTGTGCCGTGCGTCAGTACTAGTTTTTAGAGCTCCCACGCGAGTCATGATAGTTGGTCACCTCAGTCCGAGTCAGCTTTCGCTATAGTACTCCGCTGAAGACGGCGCATCATTTTGCTCATAGAAAGCATCCCGTGCGAGTGCCAGTTATTGAGAAGCATCCGAGTACAGTAAGTTTAGTGATGCAGTGAGGCACGGAGTAAGCTGAGTAAGCACCTGCAAGTTCAAGTTGCGCAGTATCGCATATTATGCGGCGCGCGTGTACGTCAACTCCGAACACGTAGTACAGGATAGCTCATATCCATTGTCTATGTCATCCGAGTCAGCACGGGGTATCGGTGCGCATTTTGTGATTTCGGGCGGCCCAAACGAAATACCGTATGTAAAAAATGGCGAATCGTAGGCTGGCGGTCACATCAACCACATCATAAATTGACGTTCTGCGAAGTAATACAGTACAACATTGGCGCCCCGAGACTAATGAAATCACAACCAGCCTCCGGAGCGCTGCTGAAGTGGAATCATCGGAAACACGAATAATCGCATCACACGTGTGCATAGCCGTGGGGGACAAGAAGACGTCTACATCCGTTCATTCATCTCATTATGGGTCACCATGGCGACAAGGAGGTGCCCTTAGAATTATGATAGGCGTAGTTGACGGCCAGCCACTCAAATTCCGTGGTCCCCACCATCACGCAGTACCTGTACACTGTACAGAGTCAACTTCAGCTGGTCGTGGCGCACACCTTCTTCATCCTTGTGATCTCGGGGTGGAACTGTGTACAGTAGTTTTCCGGCCCCAGGCGAGGTCGGGAAAAAATATCTTATCAATTTGACAAGCATCCGTGGTCGACGGGTCCGGACTGTACGACACACTCTCCACATTGAGGAAAAGAAGAAAATTTCCATCCAGATGACGAGGCGGTCTCGGTTTTGCACATGCGAATCGCTTATTGCTTAGATAAAGGAGCGGTGGGGAGGGAAGGGGCTCAAGAATTGCTCAAGATCGATCCCGGCGATGGCGGCGCTGAGGTATTATTAATAAATAGCACAGTACAACTAACTTTTGCACGGCTGCCAAACTGACTCGGAGGAAGGGTCACGGTATCAAGAAGAGAGAAGGTGATCTACGATTTTTGGTCGTAGAGGACGAAAAAAAAGCAAGATTTGGGGAGGAGTGAGGAGAGGAGAGAGTTGCGTGTCACGGTGATGCGACATTCCCGAGATGCCGCGTCGTTAATCTAAGGGGGGGCGAAGGAAAGGAAAACGTCCTGCGAAGGCTCGCAGCCCAATGTAAGCATGCGCGAAGGCGCGTTTCGCCAGTCATGGGGCCCATTACTGGCCCAGCGTCTGGGAAACGGCGGGATTGCGAAAGTTCGGCTTTGGCGTTCAAGTTGTCATATGAACGTAATTGCCCGAACACTGAGTCGCTACTGCAGGCCAGCGAGAGTTTTCGACTCTGGTCAGGTACTGTACGAGTAGTTGGAAATCTCTGAGTGCCAAAGTCGTGCTCATCTACAGGAACAGGGGCAGGCCCGGGAATACCAAATGTCCTGGCGAAACGACGGCAGTTCCGCAGCTCCAATAACCCAAGGAGTTACATCCCTCGCGTGCGAGAAGGTAGTTGCGGCTGTCAGTTGCTCGGGTCCATCCAGTTGTTCACGGAAGGCTTCCGGTGGTGAATAATGTCATAACCGCCCAGGTTACGCCAGATGCCTGTTGCTTCCCGAGCGCTAGTTTTGAGGGTTTTCATTCAGTTGAGACGCAAGTCTTCTCATTCCGCGTTGTTGCGTTTCGTACACGCTCTAGGAAGCGAATCAGTCAGTGAGATCGGTTCACATCTAAGGAATAGACAGATTTCGAAAGGCGTTCCAGGATCGAAGCATACCCGAGTTATTCGGCTGGGCGACACGAGCTAGATAGGAGGCTACGTAGAGGATGTGACGTGGACGCAATCATATATATCACATACGCTGGATGACGATAGGCGTAATTTGCTCTTGGTCGAGGAACCCAAACGTCAGTATGGCGTGTATCTATTGAAATTATCGGAGGCGATTGGGAGGATGATAACATAGATTATGAGCCCGGGAAGCCGATGAGGGAGTTTGGGTGGACGCGCTACTAGTAGGTCCTCTGAGCAGGTGACGACGGTGGGGCCTGAACGGCCTGAACTCTGGAGTAGCGGGTTAAACGTTAAACAACCACTTGGTACTTGTTATTTTGGCTCGAGCGAGCTACTAGTACAAGTATACTACAACTCGGAAACCAATACAGCCCGAACGTATGAGCACATAGATGAGTCAGTAAACTACAAACAGTGTACCCGAACGCGGGGGACACTTGAATCAACAGAGGATAGTGGCGCAGAGGTAACCGATTCACGACCGGCTTTCGGTGGCACGTAGTACAGTAATAATGACCCTTGTGCGCGATCAGGACAGCTCATCTCGAGGACCTCTTCCACGCCAATGAGGGCCCCGGCCTCGAACATGACCTCTTTGGGGTCCGTGGGTGCTTCTAGATATGCCGACATTCCGGGGATGATTTTTCGGGAGTCGGACATGACAAATTTTCACTTTGGGTATGACTGTGCCGGCAGACTCGGAGTCCCCTGATCGCTCGAGAGGCGGCTCGAAGAGCACGTCTACGGCATCTTCGCGAGTCTGCGCGCTTTCTACGGACATGGAGGCCAGAACGGTCACTCCTCGTGCCAGTGGCGGAGGATGGGGATCGAACAGATAGTCGGGTTGCCTGCTCGTCTGGGGGTCCTCATGAAGGCTACAGACATCGTCGTACCCCAAGTGTAGGGAGGCTCGTCCACCCTGCAGCGCGATGGGCTTCAAAGGCGGTGCAAAAGACACCGCTGATGATGTTGGCTGAGCATCAAAGGTCCCAATATCATATCATGGAGGGATTTATGTTGAGATCAGTTTCATAGTTCCAATGTGGAAGGGAGACACGTACCTGCGTCATCATAGGTGAAACAGAATGTTCTCCTCCATTCGTGATTGCCAGGCTGCATGAAGCAGCATCAGCATCGTGCCTCAGTAGCTCCGCAGCATGATCATCCTCTGTATCCACTTTCTGATCGTCCGCCTTGGCCGCTGCTCCGGAACCTTTCCCTCCTTTAGCTCGCACTCTGACCCTGCGCTTTATCTTGTTTTCTACCCCTGGCGGCTCGAGCTGTTGCCCGCGCTCGCGCTGGGTCTGTGGTGCTTCTTCGTTGCGGAGGCGGGATCGAGGTTCCACTGGCTTCGAATGTCCCTCGGGCCCGGGCTCCCCCATGCTCCCAGTCCTGGCACGAGAAACAGAATCATCACCAGCATCATTAGAACTAGCGGCCGCGGCAGCAGCAGCAACAGTTTTTTCCTCTGCTTTCTTCCGCGCCTCGCATTTGCGTTCGAACTCCCGACGTTGCGCTTCTAATCGCCGCGCGTTTTTTTTGCGTCGGCGTCTCTCCTCCCGCTGTGCCTCCTTTTGCCGAATTGCGAGGGCCTTTGGTTGTTCCTCTTCCGTACTCGGACCTTTGGCAGCGCGCTCCTCTTGTGCCGGGGCATGCCCCTCCTGGCCACGCTTTTCGTCAGCTTGGTCGGCTTCACTGTGCTGGAGGGGTACACCACCGCGGGAGATCAGCATGTGGAATTACTGTCTGCGCAATCGGGAAATCACAAACATACCTCTACATGTCCCTGCGCCTCCTGTACTTTCCGTGGTTCCCTGTTGTAGATCAAGGCGTAAGCCAAGCTAGAAAATATCTGAGCCAATCCAGGTCGAACCCCTCAAGTCCCGGTCCATCGTGCGGACAATGTGCCCCGTTCAACATTATTCTCTGGGGGCGCGGGCGTATCTTGAATGATTATGTACTCAGCATAGATAATCCTTCACCAAGCAAAGTGATGATTGTCATTCGCAAAAGAAAGTGAGTACCCAGCTGAAGAAAGAGGAGTTTGACACTCACTTGCAGCAGGACCTTTTCTTTTAACCGCGTTCCTATGTGGCTTCTATCGCTGTGCACAGGGGTGAAATGAGGGACTAAGAAGAGCCAGCCAGTCACAAAAGCGAAGCTTGAAGGTGAAGTACTAGGATCGATAAGTGTCCCGCAGCCCGCAGCAGCCGGTCCGTTTCAGGTCCGAGGTCCCGGTACCGGAGTGGTTTACTATTAATACCACGCTATGCGCTCATGGCTTCTGCTCTGCAAACGGGCGTTGAGGACACTCGCAGTTCTGTGGTATCATGGTCCTGCAATGCATCTTTACAAACATTCCTTTTCCTGGTTCGTAAAAAATAAAAATAAAAAGAAAGAAATCCACGATAAGCTATCATCACGGCAACAAATCAGCTAGAAGTAACCCTCTCGCCTCGGCACGTTGACGGGGGGCGGCCGCTCCCGCCCAGCCGCACTCCCGGGCCTCTCGCGCGAACGTGGTGGTGGCGCAGGGTTGGCCCCGCGGCCGGAGAACGACAACGCACCTGGTCCGCGCGGGGGTGTAGGCGCGGGTGAAGGCAGGCCCGCACGGACGGGGACGGGTGAGGCGAGCGCCGGCTGTGCGGAGGCAGAGGTGGGCACCAGCGACACTGTGGACGTTGATGCGGAAGAAGTCCCGCGGGGAGTGAGAAGAGATGGCGTCGAGGGGCGGCTCGAGTTGGACGCGACAGTCGGCGGGTATGGCGAGCGCGCGCGACGTCCAAGGGAGGCGGAGAGCATGGGCGATTGTGGCTGCTGTGTGGACGGCGAGTTGCTACGCTGCACGAGCATCGCTACCGATACCGCTGGGGTGGGTACGGGCGCGCTGCGCGGTGTGCGGACGGGGGAGTCTGTAGGTGGCGTTGGTGGCGCGGCTGCTGCGGGCGTACTCCGTCCCGAGCGAGTGGGTAAGTCTGCCGCTAGACCAGGAGGTTGAGTGGAGGCTGAGTCGGGTGCTTGCTCGACTGTTGGTGCTGTTGTGTTGCGCGTGATACGCGGAGGTAAGCGCGGAGGTTTGGAAGCGAGAGCGGCCGACGTGCTTGGTGTGGGGATAAGAATAGGGACCGGTGGGGGAACGTTCTCGGGTGGGTTTGGAACAAGAAGCGCGTCGAGAATAAACCGAAAGTCAAGGCCAAAATCTTGAAGAAGCTGAAAGTCTGGTCAAAAGTCTGGTTCGTACAACTTGAGGGCAACAAAGCACGCACTTTGCGACTTTGGTTATGTGAAATGTTCAGCGCCTCGTCCACTACGCCCTGGTCGACGTCCGTGCTGAAAACCTGAACCCTAAACATCTCAGTAAATGTTTCGATCTGGGATTTTGCCCATTCGATGAAGCCTAGAAAAGTTATGTCGATGATACCTTTTCAGACAACGATGAACATAACTCACTGCTCGCAGCTTCATTCTCCTTAAAACTCGCAAGGAACCAGTCCGCAGTATGCTTAATCACAGTGAAGATAGCGATTGCTAGTTCACTGATGTACGTCCCAATGTGGCCATCGAAGCGAATCATACGTACAAGCCGACGTGCGATCTCCGTGCGCGCAGCGAGAAATGTCTTACGCGCTGCGGCACCAGCGTCCAGGCGGATGAGTAAGGAAATAAGTTTCTTGACCGCTTCCTTGTGATTGTGAGGATAAGAAAGTGCTTGCAGAAGAGCAGAGGTAAGCGAGGTCGTTAACGGTGTAAGCTTTGCCGGCAGGTGCGGCATGGTGGTGAGCTTCGCTTGCCCTGTTGATATATCAAAAAAGGAGCAGACAGGAGGTGACAAGATGAAGTACCTTGTTCAACCAGATCTACTGCTGTGTCCCACTCGCGCAGTGCGATCGCCATTGTCAACTGATCCGCAAATTCGCCGATCCATCGCGCGTCTCGTTCTGAGGTCTCCTTCGCGCTATCACTCATACCAGCTTGCTGCGCGAGATCGGCCATCCAATCCGGGACAGGAGGAACATCGCCCAGGGCAATTGAATTGCGCTGGAAGTGATGTAAATTAGAATCAGAGGATACAATACAAGGCCCGCATCTGGCAACGTACTGCTCCACCAGCCCATAGACTCTTCCGTCGTTCGTGCTCGCCCTCGCGTTCTTTGCGTTTCTTGGCTGCCAATTCCTCCGCTATGTGGCGGAACTGTGAAAGCAGACTCTTCTTGTCTGCAGCCGACTCTGTGCGATACACATGGGTCTCCTTGCCATGCCTGACCTTGAAGACATTGACGAGCGCTGGGGTGTGCCGATAGGCATTTGTTTTAATGAAGTGTGTAAGAGTACGCACTGGCAGTGTCTTTGGTATCCAACACGAGCATCTCATTGAGTGGCCAACAGCGGTCCGCGACAAGCTTGTCACTTTCTGACGCGTTGCGGCGACGACGCCTGCGAGCGACGAGCACCGCATCATCAAGGAGCACGAACCGCACGGCAGTCATGGGCTTGTACGTCGCTGCATTGAGGGCCGATATGCTGTCCATCTCGGCGATGACATGCCGACCAGGCGTCGTCGGGACAAACTTCGCAGAACCTTCTATTTGAGCATGCAGACTCTGCATTTGATTCGCATAGAGGACGCGCAAGTCAGCGACGGACGACCGGACGTTACGTCTACGGTCTAAGAAACGTCAGCCTGGGGATGGAAGAGAAAACAAACGACAGACCAGCGACGGAAGCCGACTCATCTATGTGCAGGACAGAAGGCATGCTCTTCCACTCCGAGAGGCTCTCCTTGAGCTCCATCATCTCGTTCTCCAGCGTCCCAATTTCCTTAGAGATGGTAACAAACTGGGCGTAGCTAATAATGCGTCTGAGATGCATGCGACGGACAAGTCATAGTAGACAAACTTTTTCAGCACATTCCGTTGTAGATCGGCCGCGACGTCCTCTTTCGAGTTTTGCAACGATGACTGTAGCGAGCGAAGCTCAACCTCGGTAGAATTGGCGAGTTTCAGCTTAAGATCTAAGATGTCGCTCAGCTTTGATAAAAAAAGTGCTCGAATCGAGGACCACACGCACAGGCGTCTGGATCAAAGTCTTCAACATCCAGAAGCCTGTTTTCCGCGACACGGATGTCCTCTCTTGACAGAGGTTGTTGCCGTACGGCCTCATCTGTCTCACGGACTGCATCGAGACTAGGCCCACGTAGGCCGAGTGGTATCGTTGGTACTGACGGCGCGGTTGCGTCGGTGGGAGTAGGAGCAGAGATTGTTGCATAGCGCGTGGACATGCGCCGCTTAATCTTGTCGTCGATACGAGACTTGCGGACATTTTTGTTGAGCTTGGTGGCCGCTGGTTTTGGGCCCTTGCGAGCTGAGGCTTTGCTGCGGAGTGACTCCATGTTGGATGTTAAGACGAGAGTAGTAACCAGATCACGGCCCAACTTAGATGACAACGGCCGTCTTCCGTCGACAGGGCTTGCTCATGTCCCGACGCTCTCTCTCTCCTTCGCCTCCCCGCGACATAAAACGCCCTCGAATAGCAGGCCTTACTCCAGATGATTACAGAAATGGTCTCATGCTTGCGCCAATGGTTCGTTCTGGTGCCCGTACGTCACCTCAACTCTCTAATAAGCCCTTTCCTTTCCGATTCTCATATCTTCAGTTCCCACAAGACTTTTCGCTCTGAAACATGGCGCAAAGCTAGTTTGGGGTCCCGAGATGGTTGATAAAGCTATGTTACAGGCAGAGCGTGTTGTGGATCGTGTGTAGCACCTAATCTCTCCCAACACAAAATTCGACTGAGACTACCGTTTTTAAGCTGTGTCAGGGACAATTTCGTACAACGGAAAACAAGAGCGAGCCATGTTCACTTGTCACCCCATAGAAAAGCCGTTTCTCATCTTTCAGGTTGGCTCTGCCGACCCCGACCTCGCCGTGCAAGCAGCACGCGTCGTCGTAGACGATGTCTCTGGCATCGAGCTAAACTGCGGGTGTCCCAAGCCCTTCTCGACCCATGCGGGCATGGGTGCCGCCTTGCTGGCGAACCCCGATCTCCTGTGCTCCATCCTCTCCGCCCTCCGCCGCGAACTTCCTCCTCACATCTCCGTATCCGCGAAGATCCGACTGCTTCCGACACAAGAAGACACCTTGGCCCTCGTCGAGCGCATCGTCAAGACGGGCATCAACTGCCTGACTATTCATTGCCGCACGCGCAACATGCGCCCGCGCGAGCGCGCCCTCATCCACCGCCTCAAGGAGATCGTTGATTTCGTAAAGGGCCTCATGGTCAACGTGGCGGTCATCGAGAATGGTGACTGCGTAGGGTACGAGGACGCCCTGCGGATACGTACCGTGACAGGTGCGGATTCCGTCATGATCGCCACCGCTGCGGAAGCGAACCCGACCGTGTTCTCCCCTACTCCGCTCTCGGGCCTCGAGGACACTTTCATTCTGCCATACCTTCGACTCGTACGTGCCCACGCTCCCGTGCCGTCCGCGCCTCCCCTTATTCATCGGTAAAAAAAAGTGCAAATTCCTCGACAACCACTGGGCCTCCACCAAGTTCTGCGTCTCGCAGTTCAAGGGCCGCAAGGCCGCCAACAAGGCGCTCCGCGAGGCCGTCATCAAAGCAAAGGGCTACTCCGACCTCGATGCCCTCGTCGAACCTTGGACGGGAAGTGACGAGTTTGCCGCCATCAAGGCTGCCATTGATGCACGCGCAATCGCGCCGCCCGTATTACTGCCCGCAGACCTGAACACGCCTCCGCCAGAGGAAGCGACAGAGGCGAAGATCACCCCCCAGGGCTGGCGGGGGAATCCCGACCCTGCAGCCGTCCACGATGCCCCCCTGCTCCCCGCGAACGAGAATCGGATCATGATCCCTGCTGGCGTATCGAAGCAGGACCCAGGGACGCCGACGCCACTTGCTTTGTCGGGACCTGTACCGGTATCTAAAGCTCTTCCTGTCATGTAAATTAAATTGACCACCTTTCATCGCTGCGTCTTATTTGTCTTGAGCTCGCTCCATGCCGTCCGACCTGAAAGCCGACACGATGATGCTGGACGCTGGACGGGCGATGCTCCTGTCCAAGCCCTATGCTATTTGTGTCAAGATGGGATGCACGGTACATACCACCGTAGACTATACGATAGATATAGTTTGGCATAGATCACTGACTACGCACCCTTCGAGAGCATGGCTATGGTGACCGGCCTGCCTGGCCTCGAGTTTGGAGTGGGCTACCTTACTGAAACTGGGGATCCGGCAATTGGTGTACAAAGTCGTCATCATTATAGCCCTTGGAAATATAAATACTATCCTTGCAGTCGAACGCTAGATTTGCGAGGCCCGTGAGTGCCCCAATATGCCCAGAATGATGCCCACATCAATACGTTCTTGTGGCGGTATAAATATAGCAGGTTTGACCCTGCCCGTTCCAACCACACCCTCACAGGAATTAAATTCTTACAGAGTGGAAGTTGGCGTTGGAAAATCTTCTAAGAAACATAATATACGATCGTACATCCATAAAGTAGTACCTGTCTCATCTATACAAATAATGGGCGAACAAAAACCTAACGCAACAAAGAAATTCAATATATGAAAAATAACTGGGGCATGAATAACGCACGGTTTCGCAGTCTGTTTCCACTGAGCTCTGTACATTTCGATGAAGTCATGACTTGCAGCAGCTCACTTCAAGTTGGCGTTCCGGCGTTCTGGGCTACCAAGCGTGAGAGTGAGGCAAGACACGGTCCACTGAGAGTGTCTCTGAACAGGAAACCCTCGATCCTTCGGCTGACGCACCAACTGGAAAAAAAAACCTTGCGACAACAGACGAAACGACGAACGAGCCGAGCGACACAAACCCACGCAGTCAGCTTTGTATCACGTTCAAGTGCAAGCACGGAAACTCAAGCTGTCCCGCCGACACGGACTGCATTCAGCGGCGTGTTTTCCGCAGTCGCTGCCTTTAGAACATTCGCATCTGTACGGTGCATAAATAGCATCCTTTGAAACCCCTAGCTAACCCGGTCGCCAGAGCGCCCCCAAAATTAGGGCGATGAGCGGCACCGGGGGTTGTTAAGGGTTCGCGGTTCCTACTGAAGCACGGTGCAGAGGTGAATGATCAAAGAAACAACAGCTGCTTGCTCCACCACGAGCAGCGTTGAGAGGACTCGCCATGAGGTTGCGTGGTTGCTACTCGAGCGCGGTACACGTGCAAATGCGTAGTACGGAGATAGTTCTTCCCCGTCCGAGTCAGACACGGCATTGGCATATGGGACATTCAGAGATTGCCAGAGCATGACACAAGCCATGTAGCACAGAACAAAAGCACCAGGGCAATAAAGGAATCGGCGCGACCCATGAGCGAGGACTTGAGAGCCCCTGCCAGTGAAGATGAGCATCGACAGGATATATAGCACCAGTCTCGGTCGTTCAGGACATTCAAGTCGATGCAGAGGAGTACAATGACGTCGGTAAGTTATGGGGAGAGAAGTCAAGCCAAGAAAGACCTGCAACTTGAAGCGAACGTTTGTCAGAGCGGGGACTTATATACCACTAGCCCCTTTCAAGTTCGTTACGGGCTAGCATCCCGCAAGTCATCGAGCGCCCGTCGAAAATGGGGCGTAAACAACATGAGACACCGCCTCGTCACTGGCAGTGGTTTCTAGAAACCCCCGACGACTTTAGAGGGAAGTATCTGGGCGGCTACAACCATGCTGTGCCAGTGTGTTCTAGCCCACTGGTCAATGAGCATGGTACTGCCACTGGTACTGGTTCATTCTTACACTGCCAGCGCCCGAAACGGTAGGGTCCAGGCGTGTTTAAGTTTCTCCGACTCGGAAAAAGAACTTGCGGCCATCAGCAAAACGCAACCTTATACTGTAGCACCTTAGTACAAAGTTAAAACGACAAGAATCGCCTTGGCACTCTCATCACATTCATTTGGATATGTAATTTTTTCGAAAACTATGACACAAGCAAAAACAACTTGAATAATAAACTTAATCATAGATCATAGCCTCAGCCTCCACCCGCCTCCGGGTCAGTGTAAGTCATTTGAACGTGGCTGTACGCGATTCTAGCGCACACCTTATCGAATAACTTGAACAGGTCAGGCCGGTCAGGCTTTGCACTGCTTTCACAAGCTATTATTGTGACGTGTTCCATATTAGACTCGAAGGTCTTCGCTGCCGCACAGGTTGGACGGACGTTTCCACCTTCCAGTTGGTCCCTCCAGAGAAAAACCCCGCGACAAAATATTATAGTAACGTCACCGTCGGTTGGCGATTATCCGATAACAATCCTCAAGATTGGGCCAGAGGACTGCCAGCACTCCCATCAGATTCACTGTCAATGCCATTTCTGTTTCCGATCCTGTGTCAAGCTTCGGTCGAGTCGGCTGTTCTGGCAGAATGCCCTCTTGCAGAGCCTCGTCGGTTCAACGGCGATAAACCATCGTAACTTTGCGGTACCGTACAGCATACATGGTGCGCCGCTACGCACGCTAGGACGCATCGGAAAAGGCGATGCGACAAATCGCGAATCGTCGAGATGGGCCGCGCTGTGCCAGCGTAACTTCTCTCGGAACTCCCCATTGGCATCACGGTGCTCGTGGCTCTTTTCAGAACGGATCCGGTTCTACAATTAATTGTTCCACTGGTTCGTTTTCGGTGGCGACCCGTTTGAACCCTTCGGTACCATTTGCCAGCTCAAATCCGGAAAAAAACAGCGAAGCAGCATGGTCCTCCGGACGAGGGACTCTAGATTGCCTTGGTATAGGGCAATAACGACATTTTTTTGGTGTCCTTGTGGACCTACGAAATCATCGTGCCTTGGAGTACAGAATTCCACGTAGCACCGCCCCAACAGATACGCCGTCCTATGGGTTGCAAAACTGTCCTTATCCCTGGTTATGCCGGCACATTGATGATCAACTCCCAAGAATCTACGTGGTTTCGACAAGAACAGAAAGATCGTCCATCGATGAAAAACCTAGGATGGGTCCTTTCTACACGGAGGCGACAGGCGTCGTGTCTCTTCTACTCCAGACGAAATTGATGAATTGTATTGCTGACTAAATCGCGAAGTTTGGAGACGGTGGGGGTATGCCACGTGCAGCTGATAGGAAGGCAAGAAAAAAAAGCAAATACCAAAGCGCTGTGCTGAATTGTATTATTATACAGATGAATTGATACAACGGGTATGCATATCACAGTGGGTCCAAGACGACCAGAGTTAAGTCTCTTCCAGGGACATGGGATCGAAGCGCTTTACGGTGCCGATCATGTCCGACCCTTTCCGAACAAAAACGAGCTGGAGTGGTTTCGACGACGATCAGTACGTTTCAAAGACATCAAGGTGACGGAGAGGAAGCGACGCACCATGTAGGGATTTGCTGTCAAGCCCGTCGAGTCCGCGAACACCTCGTCCTTCGAGACGACGCTCACCTCCGAATCGTTGTACTTGAACCACGAATCAGGATTCTCGGGTAGGTGCCGCGAGTAGAAGAAGTAATGGCCCCACTGCGGCGTCGACCCGCGATGGATGAACACAGACGTAAGTTCGTAGACGGCCTCGTGATCGTCCTTCCAGATATCCTCGAGCTCCTGCTTCATGTTGGCGGCGCTCGCGCGCAGTGATTCGAGCTCTTCTTTGACATAGTCCTGTTCCGTGGTCAATTCGGACAGCAGTTGATCATCGAACTCTGGTAGATGGATCGTTTCGTGTAAACTCTTGAGAATATCATGGGTGTTAGCAAGAGCGGAGGTGAATGGAGCATGCTGGTGTTGTTGTAGTCGTCAGTAGATCAGCAACGTATTCTGATAAGGAATGAACGCCACACGCGCACCTGTCCCGTTGTCAAGAGGTGAATCCGATCGCGACATCGGCTCAGGTCCGTTTGAATGGCCTTCGAGCGTACTCTTTTATCCGGATTGGCACTATCGAGGAAGCGATCCATGCAAATTGTTTCACCAAACTTCACGTACGCCTGTGATTTCCACGATTGGCCCGTCTCGCGGTCCCATTGCACCCTCTATTAAGGAAAGGACAAATTCGAATCGCGAACCCAAATGGATAACCAGCCGAACGACGCATACCTGAAGTTGAATTTGTAAAACAGGGGGAAGGTCGACCAAAGTAATCTCCATCGAGACCGTGTTTGAATCCAGCTGCGCTGTTGAGTGGAAATAATTACTGAGGCCGTCGTATAGATCGTATCCTTCGTCGGATACGCTAACAGGAAGTATTGAAAAGACGTTTTCAGTTTCGTGGGTTGACAGAGCTCGTGAACTTTCGGACGTTGGCGCGACCAACCGCTGTCGCAATGTCCCATAGAACAAGCTACACGACGGCGTTGGTGGCTGTTTGAGGCCAAGGATTCAAGGGTTACATACCGTTTCACCACGCTTGACTTCCCGTCTTCCGATTCGTCCATTCCATCAAACTTCAACAGGGCGGTCTCGATTTGGAAAACGCAATTGTCCATACACTCTGAGACATCATGCTGTCGGCCTGCAACGCAACCACCGATATTGATTAGCATACTACCTCGGGAAACAACTGAGTATCAGACGCACCGAACATCATAACCGATTCTGACGTTTTCCTCGGTGGTAAGGGCGGCGGTTTCGGGCCCGACTGAGCTGGCGCTTCAGCGTCCTTCATCTCAACCTCCCCTGCATCCCCCCCGCCCGATGGCCCAGCGTCCGGGCTCTTCGAGATGATGACATAGTTGTCCTTGTCCGTGACAGAATCTATGGACATTCGAGATCCAATCTCCTTTTCCCGCGAGCGTTTGCCAAGTATGGAAGATGACGATGCTCCTGGAGAACCTACCGGAGAACCCGTGATAGTACCCGTACGAGGCAGCGCGTCTTCCACGAGCGTAGCGTCTGTATCGTTCGAAGAGTCCGTCGCGGTCTGTTCTATGTCGTCCTCCTCGTCTTTGGAAGTAACGAGCGCAAGCTTCGCCAGTTCCATCGTCGGCGTAACGGAAGCATTGTCGGCATGTTCAAGGTGCCAGAAAAGCTCGGCAAGTTCGCTGACGACTGGAAGCAAATGAGTACCAAGCAATGTCAAAAGGGTGATAATGCGAACAGTTCTTTGAGCGTAGGATCTCTTTGCGCGTGACCAGGCGTCCACCAACACGATGTCGTTTCAGATCATCGTCTGTGAGCTTGTCTTCGTCCATATTTTTCCCGGAAGAGTCTTGTAAGGGCGCGATAGCTTCTCGGAGATCTTTGATTGTGTAGAAGTACTACGCCGTGTCAATAGACTAGAAGCGTATGGGCAAATATGAGCGAGACATACCTGTAGAAGGGAGTTCAAGTAGCATGTGTTCCCGAGCTGGTTGAGACCTCTTGGCCAGTCCTGACGCGTGGCAAGGACGATCTCTCCAGCTAAGCGTGTTGTCAGTCTCGTGCTCCGAGTCTGTCTTAGAGAAGTGTAACGCACGGTCGCTACCATTCTCGAGGAACTTGCGCAGGCGATCGCTATCTCTCATCTCGGCGATAACGGAGACAGCCTCGCGCATCCTATCCACCTGATTCGGCTGATCTTCGACCTATGATATACTCATCAAGACACAGCTTTCCTCACATCGGAACAAAAGACGCGCTCACCCGCATCGAGAAGATGGTAATAAGCATCCCATCATCGATCTCTGCAGGAACCTCGAGCGTCGAGTAGGCACGTTCGGGGGTCATGCCACCGTCCTTCGCCTGTTCCCACTTCTTCCACAGGGCCTCACTCCCGCGCATTTCTGCAATTCGCCGGAAAGCATCGTTCGCATTCGAAATCCGCTGCCCGTCGCCGCCCTCGCGCCAAGCACGCCGAATAGCGTCCCTCCACGCATTTTCAACGAATTCATCTGGCACATCGTCGTCATACTCGACGCCGAGGGTTCCATGGACGCCGAAACCAAGGATCTGCGGCGCTTCCTGGAAATTTTCGTTCGTGAACCGGCCACGCTCGCGCTCATCAAAGACGAAGGACTGGAGGGTTTGCGAGGGCTCGTCGGTCATATTCGTAACCATTTGGCACACCGTGAAGTAGGAAGTGAAGTACTCGACCGTCTGAGCAGGATTGCAGCGGGCCTGCGCGAAGTAAGCAAACGTAAGCAGGTCTACGAGATTGACGTTAGAGAACGAGAACGAAATCATGTCTGTTCGGCGCACCTGGAGAATACGTCGTCTTCGTCAGGCCGAGATTCGTCATAGAATCATCGACTTTCGCAAAGTCACTTAAGATCTGCGGGAGCTGGCCTCGAACGACTGTGAACGTGAGGTCAGGGTCATCAGCTCCAAGGTAGGTGAACTTACTTTGGTCTGGATGAGCACCAATGGCATGTTGATACTCCTCACGCGCGCTATCCAGTTTGACCCAAATCTTCTGCGGGCTTACATGCGACTTTAGCGCGGGGGCTGCGAATGCGTGTGGTTATCGTCATCCACCATGTACCGAACCAATCACGCTGATTATGTGCCTACCAAGCCTCTTTGAATAATCAGAGACCCAGGCGCTGAGTTCCGCCCAGGCACGAAGCAACTTGCTGCGTGCAAGCCTGCCAGCAGAGGAAGTAGGATCTATATCGGGTGCGCTCAGCGCGAGATCCTGCGTGGATCCAGGTATGCCTCTGATCTCAAAGCCCAAACTTTCAAATATACGGGCACTGGAACCAATGCTGAGCGAAGAGACGAAGGGACCGACATGGTCCAAGACTCACAGTGTGGCGTTCCAGCCCAGCTTGGCTTGGAATGTCTTTCCTGACACAGGAAGTGACCGACTTTCGCCCTGCCATACCCGATTCTCTACGATACTATGCAAAGTGTGAGCAAATCCAATCGACAGCGTCTGACGAGGCCCTTACGTTAGGATCGTCTCAAGGGTTATGAGTGCTGCGAGCTCCCCACTCTTATCCGGAGGTGGGTTCTCTATCTTATTTTTGACCAAATCTTCGATCAACTTCACTGGGATAACGCCCGGAATGACATCCGATGCGATGACGTAGAAGGAGCATTGGCAACAGACGTAGAGATCAAGCAGATAACCTTCGCTCTCCTCGCGATCAACGTCCATTTGAGTGTTATCTGCCGCTTGCTCTAGTACAGACATCACCATAGCCGGATCGTCACTTCGCAGAGTCATCTTGCGATGGCGAAGCTTACACCGTTCTTCATTCTCCCACTGGCTCGCGTTGAACGGATGCGTGAGGCGGCGTGCGTCGACGGCGCGGTCATAGGCGTGGAAGTGGTGTGTGATGTTGGCGGGTCCCAACGGCTGCTCGCCATCGCCGATGCACGAGTTCGTCAACCTGCGACGGCCGGCGTCTGGGAGGATACCCTTGAAGGAACGCGACAAAGGTGGGTTGACGGAGGACGATTTCCAGACGAGAAGAACCCAGCCATTATGCTTCCGGCAGTAGTATGCGTTTGGGTGCGGGACGGCGGTGCGGACTTCTTCGGCCGTGGGATAGTGGAAGGAAGAGGTAGAAGGATGTGATGATTGGCTGCTGTGTATGGAGGACACACTATCAGTTGACCTGTGCTGCTTCGGCGAATCCGATTGCGCAGAGCGTGGCTTCAGATCGGGAGGTAATACGGTGACGGAAAAGAGGGTATGATCAGGGTAGTGAAGCCTGTCCGCGAGCACGGGGGGTAAGATGCCATGACCGGGGCGGCTGTGGGCTGCGCGAACTCGCGGATTCCACCACTGCAACTCCTCGAGATCGCTCCGCCCATCGATGGTAACTGAACGTCGCGTGGACTCATTGACCCACCCTCCGTCGTACGTGTTCCAGGACGGTGCGGGCGCGTCGGCGATCCACCGGTCAGTCGGAGCGAAGGGGTTGCTGGACGAACTTCCATAATACTGGCCACTGTGAGAGGGCCACAGGCTCGTATCAACGCTTGGCCAGCCACTTTCTTGCGGCGGCGTGTCATACACAAACGGGCGACCATCGTGATTCGCAGCGTAGTCCTCCAGCGCGGGCAATTGGTCGGATTCGTCCTGAACCAGCACGGGCTCACGAAAAGGGGACTTGTCGGATGGCTGTATCGTATAATGACCAGTCGATGCGGAGCCCAAAGTCGGGGCTGCGGGGCGGTTGGGCAAAGGGGGTTGGCGCTGGTTCTGATTTCCGTAGAACGTCGATGGATGAATGGTTGTTACGCCTTGTATCGGTGCGCGGTCTGTATGCGGGTCGGAGGGCTTGCTGGTGTCGTTATTGGCCATGTGGAAGTAGGAGTGGTGTAGGGCGAGGGAGGGATTGGCGCGACGATTACGAGGCTAGCGTGGCAATTACCCTGGAAGCCACTCTGGGCTTCTCGAGTGAGCGCGTGGTGATAAGATGACGTGTGAGTGTCAGTCGAGATCGTGATTGACGGTGTTGAGAAAAGCTTTCCCGCTGCGGCTCGGCTGACGCGTCGAGGCGATGGTGGTGCCAATTATGTTGTGACCACTCACTCGCCTCTTCCCCGCTCAAACTATTGTCCAAACTGCCACACAGCAATGCAAGAACGGATCAATAGGCTAATGCATTGGATAATCCGATGATTCAATGTGGGGAACCTGCAGTACAGTACTGTCCGTTCGGTAAGTGTCTTACCATACTTTTCTCGAATGGGGCCTTTTTGGCCTCGGTGCATGCGCCGAAATTTCCCATCTGATTCTCTAGTGCAGTGCTCTCGCAGGTCAATGACCTCGTGGGGGACCACCTCTCGAACACCGATACAACTTTACTGGTGAACAATATGGCCTTGATTCGGGCACCGCCCTTTTAACGCATACCGTATATTCTCCTACTAGTAGGCCTAGGACCATTGTTCCAAGCCCTACACCTCTTGAAAAGATCCAGCGATGCAAATCTGGACGACGATGACCAAACGAAGCCAACCACGAAGCCCACGTTCCTGGTCTTCACTCACACCCTACTTACTGCCTTTTTCGAGGTGGTTTGTTCAACGTTGGTATCCTCAGCCTGAAAACTCGAACGTAGGGAATGACAGATGTCAAGAGTGAACATACAGTATGGTATTTTGTTCGTTCACTCATCTCACGGTTTATCACTTCCATCGGCCATCATATTGGTTGAGAACGGAATCTATGTCATTTATCTTGATGGGGCTTTATAGCAAAGTGAATTTAAATGATCTTTCCGTCTCCTGCGTGGAGGATCTTCTGCGATCTTGTAGCCTCGGAGCGTCATGCTCAGGTAACACGACTGTTGCGGCGTCCCCCCCCAACATCGACCTAGCGCATGCCCACCCGCTATTCAAGCTTCAAGGCCCACTTAAATCAATGATGTATATGTACCATTTCCCATTACTTAGGAATTTGTTGGATTGCGGTGTTCTGCCCTGCCTGACTCTGTTACCTAGACGGAGGTGGTTGAATAAAATAGACAATGCAACATACGGCGCCCTCAAACCAAGGATAAGGATGTTGGAGTTGCTGGAAGTGTTGTGGCACTAGTACTGCCGAGACGTTGAACGCGGCGGCGCCGCGCCTCAAAGCTGCCCACCACGTCGCGCTCTCTGACCATGTCCAAAGTGCTGCCTGTCCTTGTAGCAATCTTCTCAATTCTGTCGGTTGTCTTAGTATACCGCGCCACATCCGAGTCTGCCATCAGCTTGTCTCCGCAGGGATGTAGAATGTCTTACATGTCCCCTTCCTACCTCGTCCAATCTCAATTTGATACATCCTGGACACCCCTGGCCAAGCGGTACTCCCTTTTACTTTACAGAGAAGTCGGTTGGGAGGAAAATGAGGTGAGTTGTTTTCGGTCTCGTCTCCCATTGCCTCACGAATCAAGTAGTCCCGTGGGGTCCCAGTCCTTTTCATACCCGGAAATGCTGGCTCTGCCCACCAGATCCGTTCGATAGCCTCGTCAGCTGCAAGACAATACTATGCATCTCCGTACGCACCCTTGCCCGAGTTCGCCTCGCGCGGCATCAAGCCCCTAGATTTCTTCGCAGGTGCGTTCCCTCTCTCGGCTGTTTTCCTCCGGCTCAGCCGACTTTAGTCGAGTATAATGAAGACCTCTCCGCGTTCCATGGACCCACTCTGGACGTTGAAAGGGAATATGCCATCCGTGCCATATCCTACATACTCTCTCTATACCCAAGAGGTACCTCTATCATTGTCATGGGCCATTCCATGGGAGGTGTAGTTGCAACATCTCTGCTTCCATCTTCAAATATTTCTGCTGTTATCACCCTGTCGACTCCCCATAAAATCCCGCCCGCACGGTTTGACCGCCGCATCGCCGCCATCTACGAAAACAATCAAGCTGTGCTTGAAACCGCCGACACACCCATCCTATCGCTATGCGGCGGTGCGACAGACCTCATGGTTCCCTCAGAGTCGTGTATCCTACCAGACGTCACAAACGGGAACGTTTATCGACGAACAATCTTCAGTAGTGCTCTCGAAGGGTGCTGGACTGGTGTAGGGCACCAAGTAATGGTTTGGTGTCATCAAGTACGCTGGCGTGTCGCCCGGGCAGCGCTAGAATTAAGTGCTGCTTCCTCCGTGGAGCGAAGCTTCACCCTTGACCGTTGGCTCCGCGATGGACCCCACCTAATACCTGCATCGGAATCCCCCGCTCGACTTGATCTGGGTCGAGAAAGCTACGATGTTCTACCCCCCGGACCCTTCGTTCTGCACGATTTGCGCAAGTCGAACACTGTGTACCTTGCTCCAGTTCCGGAGGTCAACTATCCCATTAGATTTGCAGCCTATGTATCCGAAGGCTCAGTTCTGTCGCTGGCTCCTCAGCATCCATCCTCATTATCTGTGACTTTCTACTTATGCTCCTCCTCGTCTGATGATCCATATGACACCTCATCTCTTCCCGCTTGTGAACAATGGCAACCGACTACCCTGAAGCTTATTCCTAACGCCTCGCCAGAGAGGCCGTTTCCTGTACCACATGAAGGTGTTGGTGAATCAGAAGGTGTGGTCGTGTTCGAAGCAGTCATACCAGAGCGTAGTAGCCAACACCGCTGGGTCGCCATAACTTATTCTACCAATGGGGAGCGCGGATGGATCCTTGGTGATTTTGTAAGGGCTGGGCCTATTACGAGGAAAATCGACGTCCGTGGTACGTGTCATTCAGGCCTACCCTTTCCAAAACTGAGGAGTCGCGCGTCTAGATTTGCTCTTTAAGGACGTATCCATCACTTTGGACAAAAATAGTATCTTTTCCCAAATTCACCTTCCGTATTTGCTTTCGAATGTTTTGCTGGTTTATCAAGTCAGCGCAACGCACACACCGGGGCAATCATCTCTCCTCCCTCCAATCCTTGAGCATCAGTCCTTCTCGGAGGCCCACTTTCACCCGCTCACGCAAGTTCGGCCATTACTTCTGCATACACACACAGGCGCACCCTTCACGTCATCTCTACACACCCATGGTCTCAACCTCACCCTGTACACGTCGCCAGATTGTCAAGTAACATCTTTGCGCTTGCGCGTTGACTGGTGGGGTACAATCGGCCGTGCTGGCGCCCGGTACTGGGCTGCTGTGCCCGCATGGGCTGTGGGTATCGTCACGTGGTTGACCTTCACCGCTGTGAGCCAATACGAGCGCGGAGGTAAGGACAGCTGTCAGCCATCGTCCCTCCCCGACTAAAACTGACGCATATTACAAGCTCCGATGCCGAGTGTATCGGAAACGCTCTCCCTCTTCACACGGGAAACTCTTCCCCGGCTCCTGGGAGTTGCATTTGTCGTATCACTCCTTCCATTGCCCCAGGACTACGTCCTTGGCAATGGAGGCGAGGTTGTCTTCGTGTTGCTAGCGCCTCTTATTCTTTTGCTCGTAACCGGCATGGTTACCGTGAGTTGGTGGACAATATGCGTCATTATGTTGCCAATTCGCAAACTCTGGCGTGGGCGTAACCTCGCGAGGTAAACCGTCATATTATCTTCCCTATATTCTGTCACTTATGGGTCGGGTTCAGGGGTCATGGCATCATCTCGATGCTCCTCATCTGGCTACTCGTGGCGGTCATCATCCCATGGCAGGTGGCATTCCTCGTTTGTTGGATCATCCATCTCGTGACGTGCGCTACGAACAAAGCCCCTGCGTCGGATGATGCAACGACGCCAGTAGACTCGCTATCCCGGACACGCAATTCTCCGACTTCTGCGTCTGCCTCACGGAACGATGCGGATCATGTGCTCTTGCTCTTGACGTGGCTGCTACCCCTCGCTGCGCCGGTGCTCGCAGTCTGGGTGCGCACGCTCGCGACCGCTGGTCTCGTCGCGCTCGGCAGCGTCGGAGTAGGGGATCACAACTTCTTGTCAGTCGTACCGTACCTAATCCTCGCGGAATATGCATCGCGGACGCGCGATCCACTTCTGACCAGGGACAAGTGAGCTCTTCTCTTCTCCCTCCATATTAGGCACTTAGCCACGAAACTGACGCGTAACCACCGAAGACTTGAGACTGTGTCGGCGCGTTGGTGCTTGCTTCCGCCTGTGGTAGTTGCGTTTTTGCGTGGCGCGCGGCACGGATATGAAGTATTCGATTGGGTTTGGGCGGCGGTGTCTATCCTAGTAATCTTGAGAATAGTGCCAAGGTATTTGGGTGCACCATCATGGTTGATGGTACTGGAGTCGCGAGGACGGAGCTCATCTTGATACACCGTAGAGCATGATTTTAAATACAATAGTTGTTCAGGCAGAGTGCTCAAATGCCAGAAAACTCGCAAAAAAGAACAGAACCCGTGGGGCTCGGCTGCTGACCAATAGGCGCCCAGAAATGGTCCGTGCGCGGCACCCGTACACTATATAAGCCTCGCACTTTGGTTTCCGAAATCGTTACCACTCTGGCCTTTTGGCTTAGATCAAGTGTAGTATCTGTTCTTAATAGTTTAACCACTATTATGGGGGCACCGCCCTCATTACTGGTTATCTAATTTTTGCTGCCCCTGTTCCCTGGGCTCTGCTTGCAACCCGGGGACGCGATGACCTTGCCGCTGCACTACTGGCTCGCGTCGTCAGGGGATCTCCCTTTGCTTTCCTCTGCCATTCTGAGGTTTACTCGTCATTTGGCGATGTGCACGGATGGCAGAAGATTTCATAGGGTGATCCTTCTCTTTTTTGTTTTTTGTTGTATTATTTCTACGGTAATGAAGTTGTATTCCTCGTAGGTAGAAAACATGAATTATTATTTTATTTCTGCTCTTTTTGACACGTGATGAAAAAGCTACATTTTTTATTTTGAAAATACTGCATCTGACATGCGGACAGAAGTTGTTCTTAATTATCACATTCGGAAGCTAGATTTGCCGAACTCCGTCAACTCTCGACCCATTTATCCCTTCTCTCCCACTGTTAGGTCGTCTCAATTCTTGCCATGCCTTTTCCATCTCGTTTTTTTTTTTTTTTTTTTTTAAATTTTTTTTCCTATTTAAAAATTTTTAACTGTATATTTGTTATATATTAATTTTTTTGGTGGGGGGTTTTTT
>Ga0137397_10000191_pt1 | contig 40663 bp, 46 predicted proteins | sample czorhiz116metaG_FD_106658 | JGI IMG/M metagenome (GOLD analysis project Ga0137397, IMG submission 106658) | Vadose zone soil microbial communities from Angelo Coast Range Reserve, California, USA - czorhiz1.16 metaG | ecosystem: Environmental > Terrestrial > Soil > Vadose zone | place: USA... | reverse complement strand
TGAAGACGCTCTTCGTCGCTGAGACGCTGGCGCTCGGCCAGACGCTCGTCATCCATGCGGCGCTGATCGAGGCGCTCCTCGAAGCGCTGCTGCCAGTCGAAGAGCATCTCCTCGATGCGCTGGACGACGTTGTCGGCGGTCGTGCTGCGCTGGTCCATCGAACGCTCGACGCTGGCGCGTCGCTCATCGGCCCACTTCCCGAAACGGCGCTCTTCCTCATCGCGGCGCGTGCGCACCCACTCGGCGATGCGCTTCTCTTCCTCGAGGCGGACGCTCGCGATCGTCTGCTTGACGAGCGCCTCGGCCTCGCGGAGACGGCGGTCGAGCTGATCCTGGAAGACCGACTCGGCCGGCTCGGCGTCGGACTCGTTGCGGATGACCGTGAGGCGCGGCGGCGCCGGCGACTGCACACGGGCTGGCGCGGGAGCCGCTGCGCGGAGCGGCGCGGGCATCGGCTCGGTGGTCACGGCCTCCGCCGATTCGGGGAAGGTCTCCTCGAACTCGATGCCGTCGGCGAAGCTCGAGCTCGGCATGTTCACAGAATCGTTGGACAGGGCCATGGCGCAAGTCTTGTGGCGGGACTAGGGGTAGGCCATCCGCACAACGGGGGAAGTACCGCTCTGATACCGGGGCGCGACGAGTGCGGCGGACGGGCTAAGAACCCGTCAGGGCGTCGATGACGGCGCAGGGCGCGGGAGAGGGACGACGATGTCGTCGCGGAAGATCTCCGAACGCGGCGTGTCGTTCAAGAAGCGGAGCAGTCCGTCCGCGATCGCGCCGGCGATCCGATCCGCGTGGTCAGTGAGCAGAGCACGATCACCGTCGCTCGAGAGATAGCCCATCTCCAGGATCGCGGCCGGCGTGTGTGCCGCGGCCGCGTGTTGAAAGCGGCCCCAATTGAACGGGTAGTAATAGATCATGTTGAGCCCGACATGTTCGCTGTCGTAGGCCATCCCGGTCGCCTTGCCGTACGCGTCTTTGACATCCGCGACGAGCCGATCCTCGAACGGCCCACGTTCCGGCCCGTGCGCCAGCTTGAAACCGCTCAACTCGCCGACACTGTCGCTGTCCGCGTGTAGCGCAAGGAACGCATCGGCGACGTAGCCGGCCGGCACGGTCGCGGCAAGCAGATCGACGATCACGCCCTGTCGCGTGAGCAGAGCGGCGACACGCTGGGCCACGTCTAGGTTCACGTCGAGCTCATTGACCCCATCCCAGGTCGCTCCTGTTTGCGGGATGAGCTTGCGCAGCTCCGGCGGCGCCTCATCGGTCTTCCAGTGGCCGACCTGGATACCGACGCGCCGCGCACCCTGCAGCGGCGCGGGTGCGCGAAGGACGATCGTGTTCGTCGAGCGTCGCAGAATCGCGCCCCCCGGCGGGGCGAGCGCCGGAACGTACGACTCCTCATCAGTCGGGTCTGACGTGAGTGAAGACTGCAGCACCGGCAGCGGTGCTCCGGCCGGGACGAATGTCTGATCACTGTCGACGGACGCTGTGCCGCGGATGACCGGGACGACAGGGGCCTGGCAACGCACCACAAGCGAGCCCAACATGACCGCGACCATGGCGCGACGAACGTTGAGTCCCACGGCCCCCTGCCAAAACCACTGCTCTGCCAATTGAGCTAGGACGGCGGGTGTTAGTGGAAGATTCTCACGCTCGCGGCGACACCGAGCAACAGTGTCGTCTAGAGCGTTCCGGATGTGTCGCAGCGGCCGGGGTCGCCGGACTCGAAGCCGGTGGTGAACCAGCGCTGCCGCTGTGCCGACGTGCCGTGCGTGAACGCGTCCGGCGTCACGCGGCCCTGGGTCTGCCGCTGGATGCGGTCGTCGCCGACCGCGGCGGCAGCGTCGAGCGCGCTCGCGATCTCGCTCTGGGTCGGCGGCACGAGATAGCCGGTGTCGGAGGCGTGCTTCGCCCACGTGCCCGCGTAGCAGTCGGCCTGCAGCTCGACTCGGACCGATTGGCTCGTCGCGCCGGTGCGGCCGCTCTGGCCGAGGGTCCCGAGGAGGTGCTGGACGCGGTGCCCGTATTCGTGCGCCACGACGTAGGCCTGCGCGAAGGGGCCGCCCTTGGCGCCGAACTTCGTCGTCAGGTCCTGGAAGAACGACAGATCGAGGTAGACCTTCTCGTCGTTCGGGCAATAGAACGGACCCATCGCGGTCGTCGCGGTGCCGCAGGCGGACTGCGTCGCGTCGCTGAAGATGACGGTCTTCGCGGGCTGGTACGTCGTGCTGCTGCGCTTGAACTCATCACTCCAGTACGCCTGCACGCTGTTCACGAAGCCGACGATCCGGCAGTCGTCGCGCCGGTTGGCATCCGCTCCGGTCTGGCACTCGCTGGGAGCGGGGCCGTTCTCGATCTGGGTCGAGGTCGCCGAGTTCACGGCGTCGAGGACGCTCGTCGGGTCGACGCCAAGAAGCAGTGAGGCGATCAGGATCACGAGTCCGACGCCGCCGCCGCCCACGATGAGCGGCCCACCTATGCCGCGGCGATCCTCGACCTGTGAGGGATCGATGCGCGCGTTGTCGCGGAAGGTCACGAAGAGGAGCGGGCAAGAGGCGGGCCAGATATGTCGGCCCCTTCTCAACGCCCGTGTAACTTCGCTCCAACGGAGGGCTTGTCAGTGTTCCAGCGGCTGCGTGGCGAACCCGCAGTGGCGGACGCGAGGCGTGTTGGTGATCGGTGGTCTTCTCGGAGCGGAGACCTGCATGCGGCGCGTGCGCGCGACACTGAACTCGCGGACCTGGGCGACCGCCGGCTTCTAGTTAGGGGACCGCGTTCGCGCCGAATGTGGCCGTCACCTGCACGCCCTGGTTGCCGACGGCGAAGACCAGGAGGCTGCCGCTGACGAGACCAACCGTGGTCGGCGTATAGGTGACCGTCACCGTGCAGCTCGCCAGGGGCACCAGCGACGTTGTCAGCCTGCAGGTGTCGGCCACAAGACCGAAGCCGAGTGCGGTAGCGGTGGTGTAGGAATCACAAGGACAGGCTCGGGCCGCCGGGAGTCTGGGCAGAGCCGGCGGTGACCAGCGCGGCGCTCGCGGTGGTACCGGTGTTCGTCACGGTGAAGACCTGGCTCACCGTCGCGGAGCCCACGGGTAGCGTGCCGAAGTCATGGCTGGTCGGCGAGATGGTCAGCGTCGCGTCCAAGGGGACCCCCGTGCCGGTCATGCCAGCTTGCGCGAGCACCACGCCTGCGCTCGTCCTCAGCGTGAGGCTGTCGGAGCGCAGGCCGAGCGACTGGGGCGCGAAGCGCATCTCGGCCGTGCAGCTTGCGCCCGGGGCGAGCCCAGTCTGGGTCCCGCAGGTCGAAGGACGTGCTACAGCCGACCGGCTGCGAGTGCATGAAGATCGACTTGACCGAAGTCCATCCGCGGACCGCCACGTCTCACGACGGCTCTTCGGATCGGTCACCTCGACAGCATGGCAGGGGGAACCGACGAATGCGGCCCGAGGTGACCGACTCCAGAGTATTCATTCGTTTCGACCCGCGGGCCGTAGCCCTCGCTCCGTTGTGCTTCAGTCGGTGCGGCGCGCGGCAAGTAGCCTTACCGCGTGAACGCAATCGCCCTGGAGAACGCGGGGCGGGTCTATCGCGTCACTACCGGATTCGTTCGCCGACATGCGAAGGAGATCCAAGCGGTCGACGGGCTGTCCTTCGAGGTCGCCCGGGGCGAACTCTTCGGGATGCTCGGCCCGAACGGCGCCGGGAAGACGACCACGATCAAGATGCTCACGACCCTGCTGCGGCCGACGTCTGGCCGAGTCGTCGTCGCCGGGTTCGATGTCGCGCGCAACGCGGACCGGATCCGCCCGCTGATCGGGTTCGCATTCGGCGGTGAGCGCGGCCTCTACTACCGGCTGAACGGCCGCGACAACTTGCGGTACTTCGCGGAGCTTTATCGGCTCGAGCCGAGTCGAATCAACCCGCGGGTCGAGGAGCTCTTGGATCTGGTCAGCCTGCGCGACCGGGCGGACGAGCGTGTCGAAGGCTACTCGCGCGGAATGAAGCAGCGGCTCCACTTGGCCCGGATGCTCCTCCACGATCCGAACATCCTGTTCCTCGACGAGCCGACGATCGGCCTCGATCCCGTCGGCGCACGCGAACTGCGCGAGACGATCAGGGAACTGCATCGCCGGGGAAAGACGATCCTCCTGACCACGCATTACATGTTCGAGGCCGACGAGCTCTGCGACCGCATCGTCGTGATCGGCAAAGGTCGGCTGCTGGCCTCGGGTACGCCCCGGGAGCTGAAGGCCCTCGTCCGCGATCTGACCGTCGTCGAGATCGAGGTCTTCGGCGCGACCCCGGCACTCATTGATCAGGTCCGCGCGCTCGACTTCGTGGACTCCGTCGCTGTCGAGCAGCGGGAGCTGCGTCAGCTCCTCCGGGTGCAGACCCCGATCGCGGACGAGGCCCTTCCGCGCCTTCTCGCGAGCCTTGGCGGCCTCGCGGTCGGTCGCGCGAGCGTCCGCGAGGCAACACTCGAAGACGCCTATGTGCGCCTAGTCGGGAAGACGGAGTGATCCACGCCCTCCGCGTGCTCCGGGCCGCCGCGCTCTTGGAGCTGCGCTATCTGGCGGTGAACCGGTTCATGCTTTTCTGCGTGTTCGTTCAGCCATTCTTCGTCGCGATCACGACGATGTTCATGCTGCGTCGCGGTACCGTCTTTGATCCTACATATGTTGTGATCGGTGCGACGCTCACGGGCATGTGGTCGCTCCTACTCTTCAACAGCAACTGGGCTATCGGCGGCGAACGCTGGCAGGGCACGTTGGAGCTCACGGTCGGCGCGCCGACGCCCGTGATCGTCGTCATCGCCGGAAAGCTCATCGGCACGACGCTCTTGTCGTTCGTCTCGATGGTCGTCTGCTACGCGGTCGGCGCCTGGCTCTTCGGGTACTCGATCACCATCGCTGATCCGGTCACGTTCGTCCCGTCGTTGCTGTTCATGCTCGTCGGGCTGTGGGCGACCGCGATGCTGATCGCCCCGCTGGGGATCCTCTGGCGCTGGGTCGGCCAGATCCTCAACGTGTTCGAGTACCCCATCTACATGCTGGCCGGCTTCCTGTTCCCGATCCTCATGCTGCCGACCTGGTCGAATCCCGCGTCGTGGATCCTTCCGCCGTTCTGGGGTGCGACCGCGGTACACCTCTCGAGCTCTGGCGGGGCGGACGTCGGTGCGCTCCTCGGAATCTGGATCGTCCTGCTGCTCTCGAGTGCCGCGGCCGTGCTCCTAGCGCGTCCGTTCTTCGGCCTCATCCTTCGGCGCGCGATCGCCGACGGGACCTTGGCGTTGACGTGACACCACTACGACGGTTCCTCATGGTCGCGATGTACTCGTACCGCGGAACATTTCAGTGGCTCACCCCCAGCGCGTACATCGCGACGAAGGTGTTCTTTCCGGTGCTCCAGATGGCGTTCTTCTCGCTGATCGGCGGCTTCGGAGGGTCGCAGCCGTTCTCGTATTACGTGCTGGGTAACGCGATGCTCGTCGGGTACCGCCCGATGTATCCCATCGCCACTGGCATCGGCAACGAGCGCCGGTTGGGCACGTTGCCGTATCTCATCGCCGCACCAATGAACCGCGCCTCAAGTTTCTTCGGGCGCGCGGTGGTCCACGCGCTGGACGGCCTGACATCGATCGCCCTGGCCTTCGTAATCGCCGTGGTGCTGTTCGGGCTCGACCGCTCGCACGCAAACGTCCTCGGGCTCGCGGCGGCGATGTGCGTCGCCACGTACGGAGCCGCCGCGATGGGCCTTGCGCTCGGGCCGGCCGCATACGTCCTCCTCGACGCCTCGTTCCTCGCCAACCTGGCACTCTTCGCCCTCATCCTGCTCTCGGGCGCCAACGTACCCCTCACGGAACTCCCCGGCCCACTGCTCGCCATCTCTGCCGTCCTTCCGATGACGCGATCGATCAGCGCTGCGCGCGCCTTTGCGGCCGGCGCGTCGTGGGACGCGGCGGCGTCACCGCTCGTAGCCGACCTCGCTCTTGGGCTCGCCTGGGGCCTCGCGGGCTTTGTGATCCTTGCCGTCATCGAGCGAGTCGCCATCAGCCGCGGCACGCTGGAGGGTGTGTAACCCGGTCCATTTGGAAACGCACCGTCACCAGCGCCTTGCCGGTCACGAACAGGATGTGAGCGCGGTGCTGTGCAATGCGAGCAGGTCGCACGAGCGCCGTCGATGTCCCTACGTTCCGAAGAAGAGCTTCTCGGTCGCGCTCGCGACCTTCGCCATAGCCTTGTCCTGGACGTCGGTGTAGTGCCGGAAGGTCTGCCACGACCGCCAGCGCCCCCGCTTCATCGTGGCACGGGCTGACCGCGCCCCTCCGGGCTCACAGATTCGCGCGTAACCGCTTCCTATGCGCGCGGCTCGGTGAGCAATGCGCGCACGCGCTCCGGCGTGCCGCCTAGGTTCCTCAAGACGTACCCGGCGATCGAGTCGTGTGCCGTGTCGACGGCGACGAGCACATGCTCGGGTCGGACAGTACCGTCGCCCGCTAAGTCGATCGCATGCTCGATGACGAGCTTCGCCGAAGCGGTAAGCCAGAGGTCCTTCCGCTCAACACTTCTGCCCGGCCGCGGCATCTTTGCTAGCTCCGCGCGGATGTCGGCGCTTGTGATTCCCAGCGTCCTGAGGACGTGATCAGCGGCCGGGGAGTCACCGCCCTCCGCCAGACGCGCAAGCCCGAGCAGGAAGTACTGGCTGTTGATGCCACGATCGCCGACCTCGCGGGCCTCCTCTTCGGCGAGCGCGAGCATCCGCTTCGCGTCGAGGTCGAAGCGTTCATACGGTCCGTCTGTCGCGGTCGCGTCCTCCGCCGCACGATACGACACGGGTGGGTCGAGTCGCGCTACGAGCGTCGCGATGACCGCATCGGCTGTGGTGCCGAGCGATGCGAGGATGCGCGGGACGAACCCGTCGTCCTGGCTTGCCGCCGCGATCGCGATGTGCGCCGCGCCGGCCTTCGCGTGGTGCATCCGCCAACACTCGTGTATCGCTCGCTCGATGACATTCTGGCCACGCGGGGTCAGCGTCACATCCTCGGGCGCGAACGGCTCGCTGCGACCCATGGTCGTTTCGAGCGCGGACTTTGCGGTCGCGTGCGACACGCCGAGGTGGCGCAGGGTGCTCGCCACCATCTCGTCCGCGAGTGCGGCGACGAGCATGTGGGATGGGCCGAGGTGGTTGTGGCCGAGCCGCGCCGCCTCTTGCTGCGCCTCGGCGAGCACGCGTCGAGCATCCTCTGCGAACCACTCCGCTTCCGGAGGCCATGCGACGGACGGACCTCCAGGGACCATCGTGAGAGGGTCCCGCCCGACAATCGCAGCCGTCCTAATCGTCATCGGTCAGAAGGTACACCCGCCGACGGCGCTCGCCCACACTGTCGATCACACCATTTGACGGACTCGCACTTGTACGACGACGAGTACGGTGCCGCTCACGGCTGAACGCCGCCCCTAGCAGCCCTCGGGCACAATCGACTGCCGTGAAGGCGATCGAACTCGCTGAAGTCGTCCTCAAAACCTTGAGTGAGCTAGGCGCCGGGCCTTGGCTCGTTCAATGCGATGTTGCCATGCGCTTCGATCCGCTGGCTGGACGCGGGTTCGGGTCGCCATTTTGGTCATTCGCCAAGTCAGTGGATGTCGCGCGCGCTTCCGAAAGGTTTCCGGATCTCTTGATTGCGGCAGCGTGCCACCACTACGCACATGTGCTCACAATCGCTGAGCCGTGGATGACTGCGGATATCCATCGGCACGTCCAGGAACTCGCTGAGGACTTCGTCGACGGTGGCGACGAGGACCGAGAACTACGTGTCAACTTCTCCATTGGGACGACGGTGTCGCTTGATCCGTGGCCGGAGTTGCCAACCTTGCCGGATCCCTTGGCCGAAACGTATCGGATTCGATTACTTGCTGGTCGAGGCGCGAGGCATTTTCGGTACTCGATCAGGCTTCGTTATCAATTCAATAAGGTCCTCATCCCGGCCTCTCTGTTCTTGGTCATACGGGACGTAGTGCGTATGTTTCCATCAAGCAGCACACGGCTCGGCGAAGCTCTTCGCGTCATGGCGAAATCGTATGAGTCCCGTCCGCTTCGCCAAATCGCCGGGCATTGGCGCATCGCCGAGGCAGGACTCGCGGCAATCGGAGTCATGCCAAACGCGTGACCCACTGTCGTCGGGCGCGACGTTGGCCAGGCATGTCGGGACGACAACGTGGTCCGTCAGACCATTTTGGTCGATACGCCCCTGTGGCTCAGTTCGGCAGCGAGAGTGGAAACTCTAGGCGCCACGGGCCGTCGTGGCGCAGCACCACGCCGCGGAAGGTGACCAGCGGCGGATCTCCAACGGCAGCCTCCATCCAGAACGGTTCGCCGCGCTCGGGTGAGCCGCCCCATGAATAGCTTCCGCCCGGCGCGCCCTGCACCGCGGCAGGATGGATGAACCGCGGTGCGGTCGCGGATTCCTCGATCACCAACTTCATGTGACGATGGTCCGATCCGGGATACGCGTCGGCGCTGAGCAGACGCATTCGATGCTCGCCGAGCTCGAGATCGACTGGAAGTTGGCGCAGGTCAGCAACGGCGGAGGGTCGCTGATCCTTCAGCTCGACGAAGGGCACGATCACAGTGGCCGAGCGCGCCTCGGCGCTCGGCATATCGAAGAGCACGCTGAAGCGCTGCACGAACCGCTCGCCGTCGATGTGCGCATCGGGCTGGTCGCGCAACGCGAAGACGCGGCGGATCTCCTCGCGGCGGGCACCACGGTCGTCCTCCAGCACGATCGGCGCGAGCCCGGCGCCGCGCGCGACCTTGAACTTGCGACCGCTCGGCAGGATCGGCATCGCCGGCGCGGGCTCGCCGATACGCCCGACCGGCTGCCCGGCGCTGACCTCCATTCCGACGACGAGCTGGTCGTCGTGGTGCGCCAGATCGGTCACCTTCACGGTGATGTCGTCCTTCGTCGACTGCGCCGTGACCGGTGTCGCCGTTAGCCGCGCCGGGACGAGCCGGAAGGGCACGGTCCAATGTCGTCCGCCGTCGCTCACCCGCAGCGCAGCGCGTCGAGCACCTGCTGGCAACGCAGGGAAGTCCATCGAATGGACTGACCACGACCCCGCGGAGCTGTACAACACAGAGTGCCTCATTACCGAAGTCGATTCGAGCACGCGCGAGCCCACGCTAAGCGTCGCGGATAGTTGGGACTCCGGCGGTGCGATCGATGGCGCCCGCTTCGGCGGCGCGCCCATCTCGATGGACGGCGCGGCGTCGCTCTCGGTCGGCGAGACACAGACTGCCGGGTCCGACGCCCGTTCCCACTCCACCAGGAGCTCGGTGCGCTCGGGCGTCGCCGCGAGCGCAAGGATCGTCAAGTGAGTGTCGTCCGCGGACGTCTCCGCGCGCTCGAGGAGCGTGCGCGTGCCGGCGGGTCGGAAGCCGATCGTCGGAACGAAGACGTGCTGCGCAGCGAGTGCTGGATGCAGATGCGCGTCAGCGGCTCCTTTCAACAGGTCAAGCAGGCCCTTCACGCTCAACCGCTGTCGGGCGACGAGGGCGCCGATCTCCGCGCCATAGCGGTCGCGCCACCTTCTCGGGTACAGCCTCAACAGGTGTTTCATCGCGCCGCCAGCCTGCGCCGCGCAGTAGCGCCGACGCGCTGCATATCAGAGATCGTGTCTTTCAGCGCTCGGGTGCCGTGGGCCGTGATGCGATACGGCCGGCGGCGCTCATCACCCGCGAGTGCCTCGATGTAGCCCCACGATTCCAGGCGGGCGATGGCCCCGTACAGGGTGCCGGGTCTCAGCGTGCGGCCCGCGAAGCGCGCGATGTCCTGCGTGATCGCGTATCCGTGCTTCGGACCATCGGCCAGGCTGACGAGCACGAGCTGAGCCTCAGTGGAAAGTTTCGCCACCGGAGGATACTACGCGGGGCGGTATAACGAGATGCGGCTGTGTGCTGCATTTACGCGAGGGCGCGAATAGCTGGCGCGTCCCCTTTTCCGTCGCGCGCGGAGGGGCGCACGCGACGCCGCTGGCCGCGGCCGCGACGAGCGCAGGCGTCGTCGTACGCGCGACCGCTCTAGCCGATATGACGGCCAGGTGATCGTCGCGCTTGAGGTCCAGGCGGCCGCGCAGATCAGCGAAGGATCGTGCTCGAGCTCGCGGTCTCCGGGGCGACACCTCGCTTCGTGCAGCCCGCGCGTGTGCATGGCGCGGATCCGGACTTCGGCTGGCAGCGACACGCATTCGATCCGGATGCGCCGGGCCGTCCCGCGATCTGGATGGCAACCAAGGTCGGTGACCCGCCGATCGTCACGTTCGCCGGCGTCGTGCTGCGGCTGGACGGACCTCTGCAGTTGGACCTGCCACTCGCGTAAACATGCGCTGCCGTCTGAGGTACACACAGAGTCACGGGTGCGCGCTGGGAAGCTGAGTGGCGTCAGATTCGCGCCGAGAGTCCGCGCGAAATCATTGACGCCGGCCGACTTCGCGAGGTCAAGGGCGCACGCGCTTAATGGCGATCCTGAATTCCGGATCAATGACGAAGCCGATAGCGATAGCGGCCAACGACCCGCCGACGATGAGCGGGACGCGAAGGCCGCCGAGCGCTGTGTCGGTCTCCGTCACGCTCAGTCGCGAGACGGATGCGCAGAACGCGAGCGCGACGAGCCACAGACCGGGAGCTCCCCCACGGCGGAGCGCATCGGCAGCGAGCAGGCCGGCAACGATGACGGTCGCGACGACTCCGTAATCGGAGGCGCCCAGTGCATAGCCGAGCGTGGCGCTCAGCATGACTCCGGTGATGAACAGCTCGATCCGCGAGAGGGTCCAAGCTCGCCAGTGCACGCCTCGATTGTGCCCTTCGTTGGAGTGATGAGGTCGAGCGAAGTGACCCAAAGAGGCGCTCGCTACGGCTCTTCGGGAGCCGCGCGGCTTGCCCGCCGCTGGCAGACATGTGGCGCACGCCGCCCGGCCACGGGGCGGTGCTTTCCGGTCGGACTGGGCGGCGGTGCACCACTGGCTTCCGCCATGGTCGGCCGCGCCGTGCCTGTCGTTCAGTCGCTCGGTGCTTGGGTTCTAATCTGAATTGATGAATCCACGGCGGTATCTGCTCTACGTGGGTGCGGTAGCGGCAGTGCTGGTCCTTGCGTTTATCGGGAGCTCCGGTCTGCGCAGTGGTAACCAGGTTGCAGTGAGTCCTAGTCCCTCATCGACCGTGACGCCGACTTCAGCGACGCCCACGGCGAGCCCCTCGCCCTCGCCCACCGTTCCAGCGGCTGGCACGATCGCCGGACGGATCGGTTACCCATCCGACTTCGCGCCGCCGGTAACGGTGTACGCCATCAGCGTGTCCGACTCGAGTGTCTGGTTCTCGACTGACACGCCGCGATTCGGCAACCCGCTCTCGGCAACGCCACCACCCGGCGGGCCGACGTGGCCGCCGACTGGTCCAGGCACGTACAGCATCAGCGGCATCAAGCCAGGGACGTACTACGTAATCGCCTACCGGAACGACAACCCTGACCCGCCGCAGCTCAATAACTACCCGGGTATCTACACGCCGTGGGCCGCGAAGTGCGCCTCATCTGATCCGAGCGTGCCCACGCCGCCGCCCGGACCGTGCTCATCTGACCATTCGCTACTGCCCGTCACCGTGACGGCAGGACAGACGATGCGCTACGTCGACATCGTCGACTGGTTCTTTCAGGGAGGGAACTACCCGCCCCGGCCACGCTGACGCTGCCGCACGGCGACGCGTCTGGAAGCAAAGGGCGCTCATAGCAAGAGGTCAAGGTCAGGACGGTGTTGAGCGTCTCGCCTTGAGGCGCTCGCGGATGGCCCGAAATCGACGCGGGTTCCGCAATTGAAGTGCGCTTCCCCGTGCGCGTGCACCGCGGCGGCGGCGCCGTGAACATCGAGCTTCTCTTACGCGTTCGCTGCGAGCCCCAGATTCCTGGCGCTGCAATGTCCCGTTGGGAGCGGAGGGGCCCGCCAGCCCATCGCATGCACTATGGTTCACCGCTCCGCGTGGGGCGCTTCTAGCGGTCTCGATTGCCGGAAATGCTCGAAATCTCGACGGTGCCGAGGGCCGGGATCGAACCGGCGACACATGGTTCTTCAGATCATGGTGCATAGCCCATTCCGCAATGGCGCGACGGTGGTTTGTACGGCTCTGGAGCTCAGTGCGGGCACGGTGTTTCTTGAATTTGTTCGCGATTTCCCTCTGAGCCGTCCCCGGGTCTCGAACCCGGAACCGGTGGTTTACAAAACCACACTGACGATGGTGTAAACGACCATGTGCACGAGTCCACTGCCATGGGTCTTGGCACTCTCGCACGAGGCTGACTGGACCACTTGCTCTGCTTAGACCACATCCTGCGTGACGTCCCTCATGCCATGGGTCAGCTGAGACGAATCAGATTCCGCGGAGAACGGTGCCGGAGCCGGCGCCCATGACGAACGCGTTTCTTAACGAGCGACATCGAGCGTGACCCATGCATCGTCCACCTGCACGATCAACCGGAAGCGACCGGGTGGCAAGGGCCGGGAGGCCGTCCAGCTGCCTGCGTCATCCAAGTGGATCGAAACAAGCTCCGCCGCCGCGTTCTCTTGGCGAATCAACAGCAGGCCATCGTGCCCGCTGGGCCCATGCACGACGACCAGATCGTGCGCCTCGATGCGCAGGTCAGCGCTTGGCGGACGCAGTTGGAACTCGCTGCTCCTAATCTCCAGCCCCGCGGCGAGTTCGATGCGATGGGCACCGGCTGCGGATGTCTCCTGCATGCCGGGGTAGAACTGCATGGTCGAGAGGCCGGCAATCGTGGTCGGCCGGCTGGGGAGCGATGGCCCGACTTCAATTGCAAGGCCGTCCCACAAGGCCGTTGAGGCCGGATGGTTGAGGATCACCCGCGCCTCTACGCTTGTGAGCGCCCCGCCGCTCGACGGACTCAGGTGAAGTGCACCGCGCAACTCCAGGTTCTCCTTTGTGTAACCGAGCAGGGCAATCGCGACGGCGCAGCCCGCGAGCAGCATTGGGAGCCTGCGCCACAGATGCACGTCCGTGACGACGACGACAGACACAAGTAGTGCGACGAGGGCGCACAACGGTAACCACGGCACGCGAAGGACGCTTCCAATATCTCGTGCTGGGTTGAGCACTGCCGCGAGGACCGGCGAAGGGTCCGCATAGCGTAGGAGCGGCAACACCAGAAGAGCCAGGCCTGCGGCCGCGCCAGCGAGCGGATTCGGGAGTCGATCCGCCACAAGGCGCGCGACCAAGGGGAATGCAGTCCAGGTCAGTGCTGCACGAAGCACAGGGTCTAGCCAGAAATCGATGGTCGGCTGCGTAGTGGCTGGCGGCACACCAATACCGAGCGTCGCCTGGTTCAGGTACAGGAGCATGAGCGCTGCACCGCAACCGATTGCTGCGGCAAGCGCCGACCCGTCCACCGCGTACAGCGCGATGAGTGCGAGCACGAGGGCAGTGGCAGCGATGTTCTGATCGCTGCGTGGCAACAGCGAGAACCAGCTTGTCTCGACGGCCATGAGACCGAGACAAGTCGCGACCCCTAGCATCAGCCGCTGAGTCCAGCTCACCGGCGGAGGTCCTCGACGTGACTGGCAAGGTACGCGACGAGCGTGAGCAGCACTTCGACTGTGCCGCGCTCCGTCTGTGCGTTTGGAGGTGTGAGCCCGTCGCCCGCGCCAAGGAGCGCGAACGTCGGCACGCGGACATCCGCGGCACGCGCGATCAGGCTGAGTGTGCGCGATCGTTGCGGCCGTAGTCGAAGTCCCAGAGCATCGGCGAGTTTGTGGGCGACTCGGCCACCCGCGGTCTGGGCGCTCGTATTCCCGGAATCAGCGGCGTCGGGCTGCAGCAGGAACGGACCCAATGCCCCGTTGACGGCGATAAGCGCGATGGCGCGTTCGCGCTCCGCAGCGGACAACTGCTCTAGCCCGACCACCAATCCGGCGGCGTTGGCTTGGTCGCCAGCTGTGAGCAGTAGGACGACGTCCGCGCGAATGGGCTGTGCTTGCAACGTCTTGGCGACCGACGCGACGAGCCCAGCGGACGACGCACTCAGCCAGTCACCATCACCCAAGTAATGGATGACTCCGGTCTCCTCGTACCCTGCCACGACGAGGATTAGTGGCCGGTCAGGCGGACCAATGCCTGCTCGTCGGATCACGACATCGGTGCCGCTCACCTGGGTGTAGGCGACACGCACCACCAGGCTTGCGTCCACGTCGAGGTCCGCGACGCGACCGTTGCCGAGCTCGTCGACGCTCGGGAGGTCGCGGCCGAGCAATCGGAGGATTGCGTCTCTGGCTGCGCGAACAACTGGAATGGCGTACAGCCCACGGCCGTGCGGAGCCGCGACGGAACTGTCGCTGACCAGCACCAAGCCGCGCGCGCCGAGTTCGCGCAACGTATTCGCTAACGTGTCTAGGCTTGGTCCCGAGCTCACGGCGAACGCCACTCGGCCCTGGAGTTCGGAGCCGTGCCGGGTGAGCCCAAACGGAGAACCGAGGATCGCGACGGCTGGCCCGCTTACGCTCGCGTCGTCCTCCGCGATCAGCTCAAGGTCCCCTCCGGCGGCGAGCGTGCCGGTTCCCAGACGAAGGCTGATCGTGGGGGTGAGTACGCTCGCCGTGACTGGAAGCAGGGTGCCGCCCGTCACGACAGCTAAGTATTCTGCCGCTGCGCGCGCTCCGGACGTACCCGGCGCTCGCGGCTGCGGCGCCTCCACCAAGTGGCGGGCGATCGTGTCCACGGTCTGGCCATCGGCGTGAGCCTGCGCGTAGTCAAGTTCTGGCTGCAGCGGATCTGGGCGAAGGAGCAGTGGCAGGGCTGTGAGCACCATCACGAACACCACCGCCAGCGCAGCCTTGGGCTGGACGAGTGCGTAAATGTTCGTTGTCTGCGCGCGTTGTGCAAGCGCGGTCCCGAAGAGATTGATGGCTGTAACCGCGAACACAAGTGCACCTGCCGGCGCGAGCAACTGCCAGAGCGCGCCGCCGCTCACAGCGCTGATAGGCCGTGTCGCCGCGAGCATGCCAGACCAATCTGGTTGACTGGCCGAGACAAAGGCCCGGCCGGTCGGACCGTATTCGACGACGGGTCCGCCGATAAAGATCCGCAATAAGCCGAGCTCGCCGAGGAGCAAGAGCACCGCAGAGACCTGCAAAGCAAGAAGAGCGATGAGACCTGCTGCGATGTTTGGCACCAGGTGGCGGAGGACCACGCGCTCTTCGCGCATGCCGACGCTGCGCGCGCTCTCGATGTACGCGCGCCGTTCCTGTGCAGACGTTTCCCGGCGCGTCCAACCGAAGACGTCCGCCCAGCCGAGCAGGCCGAGTGCGAGCGCGAAGCCGAGCGCGCCGCTGTAGACGTTGAAGGCGATAACTCCTAACACGCCCAAGATCGTGGCCGGGAACGACGAGAACCCCAACGCAATGCGGGCGAGGATCACCTCCTTCCTGCCGCCCTGCCAACCAGCGATCGCTCCAAGCGCGCCACCGATGAGCAGTCGCAGAACTGCGGCAACCAATGCGATACCTAGCGTTGTGCGCGCCCCGATGAGCAACCACGACCACAGGTCATGGCCGACATCGTCCGTGCCGAGCGGGACTCCCGGCCCGGGCTCAAGCGGCGGTGAGCGGCCATCGAGAACGCCGGACACGAAGTAGGCATCGTGAGGTGCCAGCAGCTCTCCATACACGGCTGCCGCGACCACAGCTGCGAACAGAACGAAGCCAACGATCATGTCCGCGTTGCGGGCGATCTTCACGCGGACACGGCTCCACGACGGTGGGTCCCGACATCGAGCGCGAGCTCACTCGCGAGGAAGAGAGAAGCGATGACAATCGCGCACCCTATGAACACCGGCACGTCCTGAACGTTCGCCGCTCGCAGCGTCAGCAAGCCGATACCGGGCCACGCCAGAAGGTACTCGACGATTACGAGACTCCCGAGCATGATGCGCAGAGCGCCGAGCGCGCTCTCAGTCAGCGTCGCTGCGATGTTCGCAACGATATGCCGGTACGTGACGACCCGCTCCGGCAGGCCCTTTGCTCGTGCGGTACGCACGTAGTCAGCTCGAGCGGCGGCACTCGCCGCGAGGGCGACCATTCGGGTGACGTAGGCGAAGGGCGCCAGCGACAGCGCGATTACCGGAATGACCAGATGGCCATCCAGCCCATATCCGTACACCGGCACCACCGTGGAATGGATGCGCGCTGTCAGCCAGACGGCTGCAACCTGGAGCGCGAGCGCAATGAAGAATGCAGGAAGCGTGAGGCCGAAGCTCGTCGTGGCCAGCACGATGGCTGCGACTGCGCGTGGGGCACGCAGACCAAGCCATAAGCCGAGCGGTATGCCACCCGCGATGGTCAGTGCGCAGCTCAGCAGCACGATTGCGCTGCTCCACAGAAAGGCCGTCACGATCAGAGTCGGCGGGTCGGTCCCATAAAGGTGCGCAAGGTCGAAGCTCGGGTTCGCCAGCGGCGAAGAGCCGGGCGGCGCAATTAGCCAACCGGGGATGGACGCCGGGGAGAGACCGCTCGTCGCCACGCTCGGCGCGTAGCGCAATCGGGCCAGCTGGTAGACGATCAGCATGGGAAGAACGATGAGAACTCCACTGAGGGATCCCCAAACGACTCTTCGGACCGTGCTGGCTGATGCCATGCGATATCGATTAGAGCGCAAGATCGGGCCGGATAAGGGACTGGCCGCCCAACCCACCACTAGGCGTTTCGCTCACCACCCTACCGCACAGACGGGACCACGTATCGCTAGGTGGTTGACCCAAAGGCATTACGACGAGTACTACTAGACCTGCATAACCAGCAGTTCACAACGCATCCACTGGAGGCACAGTTTGGACGTTGTGGCGGCACTCGCGCTCGGACTGACCTTCGTAAACGCGGTCGCGCTGATGCTTGTGGCGCGCGAGGTCGCGGCGCTGCGGATGAGCCGCGTATCCCGTGGGATACCTCTCGGTCGCGAGATTCCGAATGTCGAGGCACCGACACGTGCTGGAGGCATCGGGCGGTCGGCGGACCTCCGCCAGCGGGTGCTCCTGTTCGTGGCCCCTGACTGTGAGAGTTGTCACGACCTCGTGAACGAGATTCGGGTAGCCGAAATGTCTCTGCCGCTCACAGTCGCCGTGACCTCCCGCCACGAGATCGCTCCCACCGAACCGTTTCTCGACACGCTCGCCTTCCTTAGTCCGAGCCATGTCTGGGTCGACTCGAGCCGGCGAATCTTCGGCCAGTTCGAAGCCCCGGTTACTCCTTTCGCGTACGCGATCGATCGAAACGGTCGCGTCGGCGGTCGAGACGCGCCACTGCGCGCTGATGATCTCCGTCGCATGGCGACCTTCGCCGTCCGTTGATGGTCGGGCTCGGCGCCGATACCGAAGTTGTCCTCGCCGTGATCTTCGTGGTAGCCGCCGCGGCCAAGCTGCAACACCACGACGAATGGCGGATCGCGATAGCGTCATATCGGGTCATCCCGCAAGGTCTCGTGCGTCCGTTCGCCTTCACTGTCCCCGCGCTCGAAGTCATCGGCGCAGCGCTACTTGTGGCGGGTCTCAGACCATTTGACTGGCTTTTCAGTGGGGCCCTCAGCACGGCATTCACGGCGGTTTTGGCTGTGGCTTACGCGCGAGGCGCGCGCGGGGACTGCGGCTGTTTCGGGACACTCTTGCCGATGAGTATTGGCCCACTCGCGATCGTCCGCGCGCTTGTACCGGGTGTTCTCGCCGTGCTCATCGCATTCGCCGTGAGGATCCCGTCAGCTGACGACATTGGCTCGCGCGCTGCGGTGGTGGCAACGTGCGCGGTTGCTGCGCAGCTTGTCGCGACAGTCTATGAACTCGTGCGCGGTAACGCTGCCGGTACTCGGGCAGACAGTCAAAACGCGCAATTCAGTAACCAGAAAGGAGGATGACCGATGGCACTCATTGAGACCTTGATCGACGCGACGTCGCGGCTGCCGTTCCGCGGCCTAGTCGAATCGGCCAGTGGGCGCATGCTCGATTCAATCGCGCGCGCGATGCCCGCGAGATCGGCACACGCCTGCGACCCGACTGACTGCAGTTGTACGTGCCAGCAGTGCGGCCCTGGCCCATGTGCGTGCTGTCCGCAGGTCTTCTGCTGCTAACTTCACAAGACCACCCGGGCGTCCATAGATGCGGCGCCCGGGTGGTGTGCTCGCGATCCGGCAGGCACTAAGAGGACGTGCGCGGACTCAGGCTCTACCGTGTTGCCGGGCCATCGATGGAGCCGACTCTGCCCGCGGGATCACTGGTGTTGTGCGAATCTCTCCTGCGCACACTGCGACGCGGGGACATCGTCGTTGTGCGTAATGTTCGGGAACCCTCCATCTTGTCGATCAAGCGGCTCGCAGCGCTGCCCGGTGATCCGTTGGGCCCGTACGGTCTTGGGGAAGGGACTGTGCCGGACGGACAGTGTGTCGTGCTGGGAGACAACCCTGACCACTCAGGCGATTCCCGTCTGTTCGGACCGGTTCCCCTATGTGCCGTCATCGCACGGCATCGTCTGACGGTTTATCGACCGCCCCGGTAAAGATGAAGTGGGGCCGGAGGCGACTTACCCGGAGCAAGCTGGTGCGGGCGCTCGGTTCGCTGAGGCGATCGCCTGACTCACGTAAGCAAATCGGGGCCGCCGCTCACGCGTTTTGGACAAGAAATCGCTACGAACTTCGCAACTTGGAACCGAGGTTCGGTAACGTGACTCTCGATCAGCTCCTCGAAGGAGAGGGACCTGCCCGCCGCACTCCAAGACTATTGACCGGGGCTGAACGACTTCACCCTCCATCTCGGGATGCTCGTGTTCGCATTCGCCGCTGCGCTCATGTGGGCGGTCGCGGCCCGGCGGCTCACCTCGCGCAGGCGATGAGTCGGTCCGCGTCGGCGCTCCCAAGCATTGAGGACGAGTCGGGGCTCGCTACGACTGCGGACGCGGGACCTAGCCCGAGCGGATCCGTCCACAGTGTCGGCCGATCGGCCGCGTAGAGGAATCCGTTCAGCGATGTCGCGATGCCTGCACTACCCAAGAATGGGTCTCGCGTGAGCAGTCGACCTGGTCGAGGCGTCGTACCAACGCGCGCGCAAGTAGACAAGTCCGGTGGGGTCTGCGAACTCACCGACAAAGCCCAGTAGCGTTGGGCCGCCTCCCTCTACGTTGCGCTTTCGCCGGTCAACTCAGCGCCACTCGATCTTGTCGGGGCCGCCGTGCTCTCGATCAACGCGCTGATATAGGGTCCCGCGAAGAACGGCATCGATCCGCACGATCTCAAGGCGCGATCCCGCGTCGGTTTCCCATTCGATGCGGACCTCGGTGCCGCGGAGTCGATCAAGCGTCGATGATCCCTCGGGGCAGATGACTCCTGTGCTGCCCGCCAGGCGTTTGAAGGCGACGGCATTGGCCAGGCTGCTTGAGCCCGAGCTGGCGTAAGAGACCGTTGCCCAATCGCCAAGCGGTTGCTGGGCTTCGGCGTGTCCCTCGAGAGCAGCCGGATAACGGACCGCGACGGTGCGCAGATCCTTGAGGGGCTCTGTGCCGATATAGGCAAGGTTCCAAGCCACGGTACAGACGGGCTTCTGACCGAACGTGTCACCCATCGCGATGCCGGTCTCGCCCGACCAGGCGTCGCCGTGCCAGGCCCCGGCCACGTTGGTACAAGTGACGGCGATCAGAACTGATATCAGTAGGCTCAGTCTTTTTTTCATCGGCGTTGTGGACGTGAGTGGTCGGCGGTGAGTGGTTGGCTCACCGCCGTCCGACCCGTTAGCAGCTCCCGACCGCGGTATTCGTGAAGTAGTCGTTCGTACCCGAAAGATACGATGGGACGACACACCCTCCATTCGGATCACGGAGCGTTATTCGCCATGCTGTGATGACGCCGTCCGGGATCGAGTGTCCATTGCCGGTCTCGTCAATCCAGCGGGCGCTCGTGAAGTTCACCGGGTTCATGCTCGGCACAGACCCGCCGTTGACCTCGGTAATCCACTCGGCCGTCCGTGTGTCGGGCGAATAACTGAACTCGCTCGACCAGTAGGTGGCCGTGGTCAGGTCTTGAACCTGGAAGTACCAGTTATTGGTGGCCGAGTCCCACGCCAGGTAGGTGTACATCGCATCGCTGTTGTTCACGCCATATAGATACACCGCACCCGCCGGCAACATTTCGTAGAAGGCTTGCATGTTGCGTTGGTTGACACCGGTCTGGGCGAGGTTGCTGTTGCCGAAGCCACCGATGCCGACCCACGTGCCGACGAGCGGGCAGAAGAAGTTGCATGTCTGGGAAACATTGAAGTCCGCGAACACGCCCAGGGCGCGGTGGAGGAAACCTCCGTTCTGATCCGCCATGTAGCCGCCCCAGATGTCTTTACTGCCGTCGGTAGTGAAATGATCGTTCGAAGGCGGACCCTTCGGCGTGGGTACCCGGTGGATCATTCGCGCGACGACGTCAGCTCGGCCTGTCTTCTTGAGGACGAACTGCTTGGCGTAGTCGTCGCTGATAGGGAACTCCTCGGGTGGTTCCGGTGGCGTCGCTGTCGGCGGCACCGGACCGCTCGGTCCGAAGTAATCAGCCTGCGGCCGTACGAAAGCTCCAGTCGCCGTCGCGAGAATGAGCGCGAGGGGTATCGCCAGGACGCGGAGGCGTGGATCGTTACGCAAGATTCCTCCAACCCCTCAAGTGATTTCCCAACCTCACCCGCCCTTTGTTAGCAGAGCCGATTTACCTTCGGATAGGTATCTTTTTGACTAGTAGCTGATCGCGCTAGTACCGCACCACCGGCGCGACGAGTTAGACGGTGAAATGGACAAGCCACACAAGACGAACTCCGCCGCTGCCCGTGCCGCGCGACCTCTTACGGCTCGTCAGCGCGAAGTCTTAGACCTCGTCGCGGCCGGGAACAGCAACAAGGAAATCGCTCACCGCGTCGGAATCTCGGAGGCGGCGGTCAAGAAGCATCTGGAGGCACTGCGCCGCCGCTATGGCGCCAACAATCGAGTGCAGCTTGTCCGCGCCGCAGTCGAACACGGCCACCTAAAGTTGTCGCGCAAGAAGTAGCAGTGCCCGGACGATACGAAAGGCTCCGGCTGGGGGCGGGTCCTCGGTGGCGAATCCGCAGGTCCATCACCGAATCATAAATAAGCAATGGATCTGCGACCGTTGCGGCGGCCGAATCAAACGTGCTGACCCGATCGGTATCGAGTCGTGTCCGGCCTTATCGAACATGGAGCCCGGGATCCCATGCTGCAAGGCCGTGCTCTCCCGTCGCGACGTCGGTCTCGAAGGCACGGAGCGCGTCATAGCAGCGAACGAGGACCTGGAGGAGGCTCATCGCACGATGCTTGTGCTCGTCGCGCTCGCGCGTGGCGTCAGCGGCCCGTCGCTGGGTGCGGAGCTCGGCGAGCTCTCTCCACGCCACGAGCGCCAACGCGAACGTGGCGATCGCGACGGCGAAGGTTCCAATCGCCGTCCAGTCCGTCAACGGCGGATCGCCTCGAGCCTCTCCACGAGCGCACGCAGCTGCTCAACCTGGAGCTCAGCATCGCGACGGATGTTGATCGCGCGCTTCAACGCAGCGCGTGCGCTGGACAACGCGTCGCTAGACGGATCCGCTGCGGCCGCGACTCGACCCTCGACGACGAGGCCCGCGCGACCGCTCAGAGCCATGACGTCAACACGACGGCCAACGCGATGGCCGTCAGCAGCAATAGGCATCCGGAGCTCGTGCTCGAGTACGACGCGCCCGTCCCAGGCACGCCCACGGTCGTTCGCGTCCCGCGCTTGCCGACGCTGACACCGGCGCCGCGGCGGCCGACGCGTACGGACGAGATGCCCTTCTTTCCGACGTTAAGCGTGATGCCCTTGGCGAGTCGGATGCGGCGCTGGAAGCGGAAGGGCACCTACTGCACCGTGAACGTCGCGCGTGCCGACGTGCGCTGACCGTTCGGCGCTGTGCAGGTGACGTCGACGGGATACGTGCCGAACGCGGTGCTCGGACCGATACGCCAGGTCCAAGCGACGGCGCCGGCGGAGTCCGCCGTCTTCGTGGTCAGGCCCTGCGCCGTGCTCGGTCCGCTGTTGTACGTGACGACGATCGAGCACGTCGAGCTCGCCATCGTGCGCGCGTTCGCGGTCGCATCGGTGTTCCGGCCGACCGGAGAAGTCACGGACAACGTGACTGTGTTTGCCGCCGGCGGTGCCGGCGTCGGCGAGGCCGTCGGCGCGCTCGTGATAGGCAGGGGCGTCGCGATCGCCGGAGCAGACGTGCGCGGCACTGCCGTGGTGGGCGCGATCGCAGCTGCGCTAACTCCGACCGAAGGCGTCGCGGTCGAGGCGGCGGTGGGCGTCAGGGTCGTGGTCCTGGTCGCAGCGGCGGTGGTCGTCGACGTCACGGCCGCGGTCCGCGTCGAATTCGGCGTGGCGCTCGCGGGCCGCGCGCTCGACACGGTGCTCGCCGGCGCCACCGTTGCTGACGAGCCGAGAACGTATGCCGCGACGAGCGATCCGCCGACGATGAACGCACGATTCCGAAAGGTCTGAGCCACCCACCAAGCCCTCACGCGTGCCGCTCCCTCCCGACATTCCTCGTGGACTCTCGACATTCCAGGAGGTGGTCACGAGGCAGTGCGCTGATGGCGTCCCCGGTACGTCGAGGCGCGCAGGCCGCGCTAACTGCCGGCGGCTGGCTCGCCGGCGGCTGGCTCGATGCGCTGCTTGCTCTTCTCGTAATCCTTCGGATCGAACGTGTTCGTCGTTGATGGTGGCGTCAGCTCAATGATGCGATCGATACGCATCAGGCCCGCCTTCTTCGGATCAACCATCGCGCCCTCCGGTCGCTCGGCGTCTGCCGCTGAGCGCTTCCTTACCCAACACCCGGCATGTGCGACTCGCCGAAGCGATACAACTGCCAGAACGCATTGGATAGTACTGGGTCGGCAGTGACCACACGATATGGGGTCGTTGGCTCGCCGGTAACGTTCAAGAACGTCCCGATCGGGACGCCCCTGTCTTCCACGTCGTCGATGGAATAGGGAAGGTCGTTGAGCAACACCTGTTGTAGGAGCTCGGCGCAGCGCGCCGGGGTCCGCGCGACCAGGATGCCCTGAGCCACGCCGCTGCTGAGTTCGAGCTGCAGGGCGAGTGGATGGGTTAGCACGAGCAGATCCGCCCGGCGGTTGAGGGCCGCGATCTCCGCGGCGGCGACGGCGTGGGAGAGCTTGGCGAGCTCGTCCTTATGCGCATCCTTGAACTCGCTCTCTTCCTCCCTGTCGAGTTGAAAGGTCGGAACGAAGTCAGCTCGCAGCTGAGCGAACGCGTCCGCGCCCTCGAGCAGGCCGTCAGAGGCGAGCATGAGCATCCGCTTGAACGTCCGGCGCAGCGGGCTCGCGGCGAGCTCAGCGATGAGCGTGTCGTGAGTGGGGCTCGGAACATAGGCGATCACTGGCTTGCCTTGCGCCAGCGTTGACGCCAGTTCGGAATCTTTTCCCAGCGTGTCGGTTTCCTGGACCATGTAGATGGTCGCCCGACCTCGGCGGAGCATCAGGCCCTCGACTAGGCCTTTGTCAATGCGTGACCTGGCATCCGAGACCGTGGGGTCGAAGTAGGTCACGTCGAGTTCCTGCAGCCGTTTGGCCTCCGGGATTGCCTTTTTCCCGAACAGCGACTCCAGGAGGTCGACGGTGGCCTCGTACTCCCAGCTCTCGCGCATCGAGGTGGCCACGTACACGTCGATGTGCTGCGCCGCCAGGTAGGCGACCGTGTTGGCCCGTCCTTCCCGTACAGCGTTCACACGTTCTTTGCTGCTCGTCGTGAGCAGCCGCTCGGTCTCCTCGAGCCGGTCCAGCGGCCACTGGGCCAGTTGCTCATCCGTCACAGCGGTGTAGAGGTCGGTCAAAACCTGGCTGGCGTCACCGGGCAGCGCCGCCTTCCGATGTCGGAGCCGGAGTGCCTCCAACATGCTCTGGTCGCGGGTAAGCAGCCGGCTCGAGACGTACCCCAAGTACCAGCGCTTCTCGCGACCAAGATCCTTCGTGGTCACCAACGTCGTTCCGTGCGGCCGCGCCTCGTACCGCTCAGACCATTGGGCCGGGCCGAGTGCGTAGTCGCCAAGCTCCCGTTCGATGCCTTCCCGCGTGAGCTGCGCCAGCCGGCGGAACGCGAACCGGAAGTTGCCGAACGCCAGCATCGCGTACGCCCGAAACTGCACGATGCCCTCAAGGAGCTCCGCGTCGCTCGCAGCCTCGATGAAGAACGCGTTGTAGAAGTCCTCGCTCACCGGCGGCTGCCCGCCGAAGAGCAGCGCTTGGTTCAGGTGGCCCACCGCCCAGGGCTCCTTCAATCGGCCGAGCTGTGCCGCCGCGACGCAGCGCGGACAGCTTCCGCAGGACGGTTTCTCCTCGGTAGCCAACAGACAGCTGAGCGGCATCTCTTCTCCGCAGAGCCGCGAGAGCACCTGCTGCCGCTCTTTGGGTTCGGCGAGGTTGAGCTTCAAGAGCGAGGGCTCAACGCAGTTCAGCCGCGGCAGGTGGGGCCTACGCCGAACATCGTCCCCCTGCAGGCGGTTTGCTCCGGACGCGCCGGCCGCGGCACCCATGTCAGGATCCGCCCCTCCTGCCTCGTTCGCGTGCTAGGTGTTCGGAGGATGGGGAAGGGAACTCGGCCAATCGCGCGCCGGCAGTCCGCGGCCGCTGTCGATGCGCCCACGGTCCCGTCCGCCGCAGCTGACCCAGGTGCGCCACTCCGTGCACTCGATCGCCTCCTGGATGCCTACCCTGGCGGCCCAACGACTGAGTTCGACCCCGAGCATTTCGCCAGCTGGGTCAACAGAGTACGCGGCGAGGGCTAGGACCCCCGCGCACGCGTTTCACCGATCGCTACAGAGCGGCCGTGGCCCGCCGCCTCCAGTACGTCGCCGATGCCCCCAGGTAGTTCGTCGCGTCTCACGCATCCCTGTCGTCTGGCGTCCGCAAGACCACCTCAAGGCCTACGGGTTCAATCAGAGGCCTAAAGTTCGGGCCGACGAGGGCGAGCGCCTGCCTCGGCGATCTATCGCCTCGAGAGCGGCCAGCACATGCCGAGCATGCAGACCCTACGCAGGCTCGCCCACGCGCTCCGGCGGGCGCCTGCTCGTCGGATTCGCGGTCCCCGCGAAACGGCGAAGGAGCGAGAGCTCATCGCCATCTAGCGGCCTCCACGAAACACACCGCAGCCGCACGAGGATCGCGATTTTCAACGTCGCCCGCCGTAGTTCCGGCGAAGCCGCGCGAAGTACCGCGCGTACAACGAGCGAGGCTAGGAACAGCGCAATCTGGAGCCGATAGAACCGAAAGCGGGTCGTGTCAGGTGTGCAACCGTTCCCCTCCCAGAATGCGTTGGGCACGTCGCCGACCTGTGCGCGTGCGCAGAGATCGAGGGTCGCTAGATCCAGACCTCGGCGTCAGCGACGCAGGCTCGCTCCCAATCAATCCACCCTGACAGGTGCCAGGGGCGATGACCCGCCATTACGAAGGGCGCCTCTCTCATGGACGGCCGTACGCCGCAGAACTGTCGGCACAGGATCAGGTCACCGGGCTCACGATCTTCTTCTCTCGTGACGGCCTGGATCTCAGCGACGCATCTGTCGCCGAACTCGTTGAGCGGGAGGGTCTAGCTCGCCTAGGTCCAGAGCGGGCTACTGCGGATGCCGAGAGTGGATCGACGCTTCAGGACATGCGATGTGGTCGGTCAACTTTGTCGTCGGGGACGATTCGGCCATGTACGTTCATGACGACGTTTTCAGATTCCTGCCGTACCGCAAGCCGCTCTGAACCGTGCGACCTAGAGATCTCGGGCAAGTCGGAGTAACGGTCTTCGCGATTCTTCAGAGCATGTTGTGGCGAGAGAGGCGCGATCGTGGTTTGTACGGCTCAGAAGCTCAGTGCGGGCACGGTGTTTCTTGAATCTGTTCGCGATTTCCCTCTGAGCCGTCCCCGGGTCTCGAACCCGGAACCGGTGGTTTACAAGAACCCTCCGGCCTGACACGCAAGTACTCGAGAAGCGGACCGCGTGCCGCTGGGTCCATCGGCACGTGTCGGACGCCGGCGGTACCGCGCTTAGTCGCGGCCTCATCCTCGATGAGGAAGTGTCCGGGGAGTCCGGGTTTGCCGATGACGACATTGCGGCGGAGCAGCAGCCGCACCTCCTTGGCCCGAAAGCCGTGCAGCTCGACGGCGATGATCGCGCGGTCGCGTTCGACGGTCGCACCCTGGATGCCCCGCAAGATAGTTAGCGCGACCAGCCCGGTTGCTCGAGTACTAAGCCCTTGTGCCGGCCCTCTAGCGTGACTTTGCTTGACGACGTCGAGCAAGACGTTAAGCATCGCGAAAGCGCCTCTGACTGGCTGAAGCTCCGGTCGAGCCGGCCCAGGACGAGTGAGGAGGACTTCCATGTCCCGAAGGTCGCTGCGCGCCGCCGCACTTGTCGTCGTGCTCGTGGGTCTCGTCAACGTGCTCGTGCCGGCGCGACCGGCATCGGCGGACCCCCTTCCTCCGCCCGCGCCGACGGCGGGGCCGCCCAAGCCACCCCGTCAATCACCACCACCGGCGCCGCCACCACCGATGCCGACCCGGCGTTTTCAGTACCCCAAACCGCCAACTGGATACGCCGGGCTAGAGGGAATCGTGAGCGACGAGCGCACCAGCAAACCTCTCGCCGGAGCCAGCATCCTTATCGGCCCCGCGGGACTGCGGCTCACAAGCGACGCGCTCGGCCGTTTCTCCGTCGCCATCCCGATCATCGGGAAGTTCCAGGCGGTCAGCGAAACGGTCAGCGCTGCGGGCTATGGTCTCTGGGAGCGGATCGATCAGCGTCTGTATGCCGATCGGTCCTATTCGGTCGATGTCCTTCTCGGACCGAAACCAGTGCGCTCCGTCTACGTCCCGCCGCTGGCGGAGACGGGCCCGCGGAAACAGGCCACACGCGAAGCGAGTTCGGGTTTCAAGATGGCTAAACCGCTCGAATACGTTCCAGTGGTCTACAGCGACCAGTGGCTAACGCCCCCGACCATTCGCGTGGAAATCATCAGCGCGGCAGAGAAGAGCGGCTGCGACTTCATTGGTGCGTTGCCTCCCACGGTCGATCACACGACAACGTACTCGATGGACTTCTACATCAAGCACGTTCTGGTGCCCGAGATCGGAGGCGAAGGGTATGTCTCCGAGGCGATCAAGGCCAATGCGCTCGCGGTGAAGAACTACGGCTGGTACTTCGTGAACGGCGGTGGCAAGTGGTACTCGACCACCGGCGACGTTGATGACACCACGAACTTCCAATGCTTCGATCCGAATGCCAACGTACCGCGCGAGATTGCCGACGCTGCCGACGCGGTCGTCGGACTAGTCATTCACGACGACGGAGTCGTGTACCAGACGCAGTACTACGGCCGGGATGCCCTCACCTGCAGCGACTCCAACGGCACTTATATGTGGCAGAACGGGTCTAACCAGTGGGCAACCGCTGGCGCCTGCTCGCGCCAACTCAACTACGACGGCATCATCCACCACTACTACTACACCTCGACGGATCCGACGCTCGACAAGATGACGATTGACTACGTGGGCACGCCAGTAGCTCCCAATGCCACATGGAAGCGGACCAATGAGTCGCCCGTCACGCTGCACTTTGAGTCGAAGGGCACGTGGCAATACGTCGTTTGGAAGTACGCGGGCTTCAACTGGTTCGTCCTCGCGAACATCTACCAGCCCAATATCGGATCGATTCCGACTGAGTACGTGGACTCGTCAGTGCTGCAAGGCTCGACGTACACGTACGCGATCGCGACGAAGGGCTCGGGCGGCTGGTCCGCCTATACGTACGTCGACATACCCGCCTGGACGACCGATTTGTGGAACCCGAGCTTCGAAAACCCCGATGTCGGCGGCAACAAGGCGTGGTTCTGGTCCGGCCTCAACAACCCAACTACCGGCACGGCGTCGGGCTGGAGCGGCGCCTACTCGCTGCGCTTCAGTTCACCCGCCGGTGTCTGGTCATCTGTCTACCAGGACCTTGCCTTTAGCAGCGGCACGGTCTGCCCGAACCTAGTTGCCCACATCCCTGCCGGGTACCCCGGTAATTTGCTTATGTCGCTGTACGTCTATCAGTTGCCCTCTCAGCGCGAATTCCACGGGAGCTGGCTACTACCCCTTGCCGACACCTGGTATCGAATTCCGCTCAGCGGAGGCGACTGCCAGACGTTCTCCGCACCAGATTCGTCGCTCCGTATCATTGTTCGAATCGATCAGGGGGGTACGGTCGACATAGACGCTACTCGCTTGGTCTACGACCCAGATACCTACTGGCGCTACTGATGATCGCGGAAAGCAACTTTGTTCTCACAGGCGCGGTGCCTCGCCCCGTGCACTGGCACGCTCGGCAACGATCGGGCGGCCGACGGATTCCGATTCGACGAAAGGGAATGAGCGATGCGGTCTCTCGGCCTGACCATCGTGTTCGCTGCCCTCACGAGCTCTGCTGCCTGCAGCGAAGCGGTCGGGATCGCGTACGATCCCCGGTCGCTGCCTCCGGCCGCGAGCGCCACTGGCACGCCCGTGCCTTTCTCTTCGACCCCACGAAACACACCTCCGCCGATGACCGTGGCGCCGACGTCGCCGCCGGCCATGCCATCAGCCGGGCAGGCGATATATGAAGGAACTGTCGTCATGGACGGCACGAACACCCCCATCGCGTCGGCCAAGGTCGAGCTCTCGCCGTTCGGCGTTTCTGAGTTGACGGACGCTAACGGTCACTTCTGGTTCGACGGCTTGCCAATTAACGGGCGCTGCCGCTGGGTGACTATCACGGTAAGCGCTCCCGGCTTCGGGACGCTTCGGCGCGTCGACGAGCCCTTCCTCCCGTCGCACCTGACGGCCACGCTGTTCCTCGGTCGGACGGACTCCGAACGCTATGTCGGGCCTTCGCTCGCCGCGTACAGTCCTGGGCCGGACTACTGCGCGCGGTAGTGCGGGAGAACGCGACGCGGCTCAGGGAGCGATTACTCGAGTGAGCAGGTCCGTCTTCGCGCGAAACTGAACTGTGCGGCCCTCTTAGATCGGTCCATTTCGTGTGTGGTATTCGACGGTCCTGATAGGACCGAAGCGGGCCTTTGCAGGCTTGCGCTCGCCCAAGTGACTGGTTCTCAGCTGACCAGCGGTCTAACGGAACCACATTTGTCGTCCGCGAGGTCGACGCCGGGCGACTCGCCGATATGGCGGCTGCCGTCGCATTCGTAACGCCAAGAGACGACCGGAAGCATGGACCAGCCAAGTTCGATAAGGCACCGAGCCTGCGCTGAGTCGGGTGAGCCGAAGGAACACGCCGAACACGACGATGCTCAGCGCAGCGAGCGCTGTGTATGCGGGAAGCGGCTGTGAGAACGCTTCCAACCTTCCTCTGCGCGGATGCTACGGCCCTATCAGCCCTGCCAAGGCCGAGCCGAGCTCCTCGGTCCTGGCCTCGCCGAGCGCAGTTGTCGTGCGCGGCGCGTCGACCTCCACGCCGGAGCCTTGCGAGTGCAGACGCGGGTGTCGCCATCGGACTCATTCGCTCTGAGATACCGCGTTAGGCCGCTGACCGCTGGCAGCCCTCCCAGGATCGGTCAACACAGAGCGCCGGGATCGCTTTGGCGACAACGTCGTTATGAGGACCACGGCGGTGAGGGTCGTGGAGAGCGCGCTAATCTCAAACCAAGACTGTGGTCTGTACGGCCGAGTAGCTCAGTGCGGGCACGGTGTTTGTTGCTTTTGCGCCAAGATCCGGTCTGAGCCGTCCCCGGGTCTCGAACCCGGAACCGGTGGTTTACAAAACCACTGCTCTGCCAATTGAGCTAGGACGGCGCGTGTTTCCTAATGATTCTCGCATCGTCGCCGCAAAACTTGAAGCCGATCACACCAGGTGCATCAAACACCCGTATGCGGTCGCCCGTCGTCGGAGACGATTTCGCTCGAAAAATTCGCGAGCGCTCCGAAGCCCGGGGGCGGGTTTTCGCGGGTTCAATACACGTTCATAGCGCGGCGGTTCGCGCCGGCCTCGACGGAACATGGTCCATCACACCACATCCATCGGCGGGGAAAGGGAGCTGCGTCGGCGCTTTCGCTGGCGCTGCCCGAATTGCTGACTAAGCCAGGCTTGTTAGGACAGCGCCGAGGAGTTTCGTTTCATTCATCGATCTTCGTGACTGGCTTACTCAGGCACTACACCGCAAGCACCGCGCTCTTATGCCGAGCTAGCCTCGTGACGCCGACGACTCCGGAGCCTTGCTGGTCGCCGGCCCCATCTCATCCGCGCGCGACCGCTTCCTATACGCGCGGCTCGGTGAGCAAAGCGTGCAGGCGCTGCGGTGTGCCTCCGAGGTTCCTCAAGACGTACCCCGCGATCGAGTCGTGTGCCGTGTCGATGGCGACGAGCAGATGCTCGGGTCGCACAATCCCGTCGCCCGCTATGTCGATTGCGTGCTCGATGACGAGCTTTGCCGATGCGGTCAGCCACAGGTCCTTCCGCTCAACACTTCCGCCCGGCCGGGGCATCTTTGCTAGCTCCGCGCGGATACGAGCGCCTGTGACTCCCAGTGTCTTGAGGACGCGATCAGCGGCCGGGGAGTCACCGCCCTCCGCCAGACGCGCAAGCCCGAGCAGGAAGTACTGGGTGTTGATACCACGATCGCCAGCCTCGCGGGCCTCCTGTTCGGCGAGCGCAAGCATGCGCTTCGCGTCCAGGTCGAAGCGTTCGTACGGTCCGTCTGTCGCGGTCGCGTCCTCCGCCACGCGATACGACGCGGGGGTCTCCAGTCGCGCTACGAGCGTCGTGATGACCGCATCGGACGTGCTGCCGAGCGATGCGAGGATGCGCGGCACGAAGCCGTCGTCCTGGCTTGCCGCCGCGATCGCGATGTGCACCGCGCCAGCCTTCGCGTGGCGCATCCGCCAACACTCGTGTATCGCTCGCTCGATGACATTCTGGCCACGCGGCGTCAGCGTCACATCCTCGGGCGCGAACGGCTCGCTGCGACCCATGGTCGTTTCGAGCGCGGCCTGTGCGGTCGCGTGCGACACGCCGAGGTGGCGCAGGGTGTTCGCCACCATCTCGTCCGAGAGTGCGGCGACGAGCATGTGGGATGGGCCAACATGGTTGTGGCCGAGTCGCGCCGCCTCTTGCTGCGCCTCGGCGAGCACACGTCGCGCATCCTCCGCGAACCACTCCGACTCCGGAGGCCATGCGACGGGCGGACCTCCAGGGACCATCGTGAGAGGGTCCCGCCCGACGATCGCAGCCGTCCTAATCGTCATCGGTCAGAAGGTACACCGGCCGACGGCGAGCGCCCACATGGTCCATCACACCATTGCCGCCAGTTAGGACAAGACCTTCTCGAGTATGACCGACCGGTAGTTCTTGCCCTCACGCTGAATCTCGCCGATAGCGGCGTAACCTTGTCGCTCGTACCAACGCACCAGGTCGCCGGCGGGGATCGCTGTGTCCAGACGAACACGATCGACGCCAAGCTCGATCGCGCGCTGCTCGACAAGGCCGACAAGTCGCGTGCCGAGCCCGCCGTGCTGCTGCGCTGGGTCAACAGCGAGCTGTGTCAGTTCGGCGAATCGGATGCCGTCAGCGCCGCGGATCCTCATCTTGACGGTCCCGACGAGCCGCTCCTGACGTTCGATCACGAAGACCTCGCACGCTTTCATCCGTGCACGCGTGGTCGCCTCATCCTGGCTCACACCGGTGAAGTTGAGGCCCGTCTCCCCAAGGGCTCGATATGCCGCGTTGATGAGGCGCGTGAGCGCTGGGACATCGTCGTCGGTCGCGCGCCGAGCACCCGTGTCGGCTTCAGCCAGAAATCCGCGGAGGGCCTCGATGAGTTCCGACGGATCCGTGCGAAGACCCAGAGAGTGGTCCGTCGAGAGTCGTTGAACACGGATGCTTGGCAGCGACCGGCGATACAGCTCCACGTTTTCGTCGGTAAGCACTGGGCGCGTGTCCGAGGTCGCGTGCAGCAGAAGGACGGGTACCTCGATCTCCTTCAGTCGGAGCCAGTAGTCGGTGTGAGTCGACTTCGACTCCTCGACCGTGCGGCTGATGCTGGCCGCGTCCATGAGCGCCCGGATCCGCCCGGCCTGCTCGTGAAAGTACCGATGGCGGATCCGATCGAAGCGCTCTCGATTGCCGAGGCCGGCGACTCTGAAGCATTCCTCCCAGTCGGCAAAGTCGAGCTGCTGTCGTTCGATACCGGCAAACGTACCCGCGGCAGCGAAATCGATGTACATCGCTGGCGCGTCGCCGAGAACGACTCCGGCGAGAGCCGCGGGACGACGGAGGACGTACTCGAGTCCGATCGGCACGCCCATCGAGTGGCCAAAATAGACGAATCGGTTGAGACGGAGCGCATTGACGACGGCCTCGACGTCATCTGCGAAATGAGCCGGCGCATAGCCGCTGCTCGGCGCGGATGACAGGCCCATGCCCCGTCGACTCACGCTCACGATGCGGCGCTCGGAGGCGATCGCATCGACGAGCGGCTCCGCCATCCACGCGTTGCCCGTTCCGCCGGGAACGAACACGATCGCGGTCGCGTCGCCCCTACCCCATTCGTACGCGTGGATAGGCGTGCCGTCGCAGCTCGTCGTCCAGACGTCAGTTGGCTTACTCACGCTCGTGACACGCCGAGTTTACGTGTGCCCCTCGCGTCCATCGGTCTTTGAAGGCGAGTCGCGCACCCGTACCGCCCCCGTCGCTCATAGCCGAGTGGTCGCCAGTCCTTCGCTCTGCGCCGGACCTGGCTGCGCTCTTTGGGTGACCTTCGGTTTCCTTCGTCAGGGCCTCGGGGGCGTGCATCAAGTCTGACTGCAGTGGGCGCACGAAACAAGACTGTTTTTTCCGCGACGCACGGCCGACGATGCACCTTCGATGAAGGACGAAAAGCAGCGCCTGGAAGAATCTGGGGTCGCGCGGACTGGCTCGCCCGCAACCTCGCGGAACCTCGAGGCGGTCATCGCGCGATTAGCGAAGATCGGCCGCTGCGGTGGCCCATCGTTCTCTCCCAACGGCACGCGAATCGCGTTCGTTGCTGATCTCTCGGGCTCGCCGCAGGCGTGGAGCGTGCCCATCGACGGCGGGTGGCCCGACAAGATCACCGCCCTCGACGACCCAGTTGGGCGGGTGGACTGGTCGCCCGCCGGCCAATACATCGCGCTCCTCGTCTCTCCAGGTGGCGGCATGAATCGGCAGGTCTATGTGGTCAGGCCGGACGGGTCGGAGCTCCGCCGATTGACACGTGGCGGTACTGAGAGCAATCGACTCGGGCCGTGGACCCGCGACGGCACCAAGCTCTTCGTCACGTCTAACCGGCGCGATCCGGCATGGCTTGACACTTTCCTGGTCGACGTCAAGACCAACGACTGGCGAGAGGTCGCACGGACGCACGGTATGAGTTGGTTGATGGACGTGAGCCGCGACGGAGGCCGGGCGCTGCTCTGGCGCGGATCCTCGGGGAACAACGACCTCTACCTGCTCGACCTCGAACGTGGCACCGAGCGTCACCTCACGCCGCACGTTGGGGATGCCAGTGTGGGTGCCGCGCGCTTCTCGGCGGACGGCCATTCGGTCTACCTGCAAACGGACGACGGTCGGGAGTTCGCGGCGTTGGCCCGGCTTCAGCTCGACGGGGAGGCGCTCGGCTCGACCGAGACGGTCGTGACGCGCGACTGCGGCCTCGAGGGCTTCGAGATCACGCGCGACGGCTCTTGCGCTGCGCTCGTCTGGAATGTGGCTGGCCGGAGCGAGATACAGGTGTTCGATCTCATTCACAACTCGGAAATCCGCCGCCTCCTCGTGCCGTTCTATGTGTTAGGCGACCTCCGCTGGAGTCCGGACGGCACAGTTCTCGCCTTCGACGGCTGGGGGCCCACGGTCGCCTCTGACATCTACGTCCTGGAGCAGGGCGACGGCAGCCTCCGCCAGCTGACGCACACCCCGCACCCCGGAGTGGACCTCGGCACGCTCGCCGAGCCGCGGATCGAGCACTTCCTTGGGCACGACGGCCTGCCGCTCTCGGGGTGGCTCTATCTGCCGACGGCTTTTGCAGCCCCGGGTCCCGTGGTGGTGAGCTTCCACGGTGGACCCGAGGGACAGGAGCGTCCGATGTTCAATCGCACCTACAGCGCCCTACTAGAACTCGGTATCGCGGTGTTCGCGCCGAACGTCCGCGGCTCGACCGGTTTTGGGAAAACCTTCCAGCACCTGGACGACCGTGAGCGGCGATTCGACGCCATCCGCGACATCGGTTCGTGCGTCGACCACATCGTCTCGATCGGGATCGCCGATCCGCAGCGCGTCGGCGCGATGGGCTGGTCATACGGCGGCTACATGACCATGGCCGCGATCACCGAGTTCCCGGAGCGCTTCGCGGCCGCGGTGTGCCAGTACGGGATCGTCAACCTCCGCACCTGGTTCGCGCACACCGAGCGCTGGATCGCAGCCGCGATGGTCGCCGAGTTCGGCCATCCGCAGGCTGACGGCGATCTGTTCGATCGGCTCTCACCGATCAACAAGATCGATCGGGTCCGAGCGCCGACGCTCGTACTGCACGGGGCCAATGACACCAACTGCCCGGTCGAGGAGGCGCACCAGATGGTCGCGGCGATCGCCGGGCGCGGCGTTCCGGTCGAACTGGTCCTCTTCCCCGATGAAGGGCACGGCTTCACCTTACCCGCCAACCGCGCGCGAGCCGTGATCGAGACCGCGCGCTGGTTTGAGCGCTACCTCAGCGCCTAGGCAGCACGCGTCGCTGATTTCGCGTGAAGACTTCGGACCTCATGGTCCGGCGGCGCAGCGACATGATGCGGCAGACCATGTTGCCTCGGTCGCACCCCGGACCATCGTCACACTTGGCACCGCGGGGATTGGTCGTGCATGGCATTGCTCGATCCCGCGCGCCCTCGACGCCTCCTCCTACACGAGTGGGATGCGGAACTCCCAGGGCCCGCGGACCTGGATCAGCGGGCGCCGGAACGCGAGCGTCCGTCCGGTCAGCGCGCGGTCTCCAAAGATCTCGATGCGGTTGGCCGGCTCTGGCTGCCGCATGTCCATGCCGGGCTGGGTCCGGAAGCCCAGGTTGCAGAAGTCAGCGTCGATGAGTGCTGGCCCGGGCCACAGCATGCGGCGATCGCCATGCCATCCGCCGAGATCGACGTCGACACCGAGTGCCGCCTCGCGGAATCGCGGACTACGTGCCGTCGGATTTCCGGGGACGCGCTCCGTAGCAAGCACGCGAATCCCGTAGCGCCCGAGTCGCATCTCGACGGGGGTCGTCACAGGGAGGTCGACGGCGCTCGTGATCACCTGTTCCTCCACGTAGACATACGGAACGCTTAGCTCGAGTTCGCGCGCGTCGGGATCTGCGGGCTGGAAGATCGCGAGCGTCTTGTGGTCATACCGCCCGTCGGGTTCCTGCCAGCGCTCGATGTACACGCGGCCGCTCTCATCCCTGAGCGACAGTGCGGTCGGACCGACGCGGTGGCCGCCATAAGCACCTATGCCAGCGCAGCACTGGCCGTCCGGCGCCACCGCCTCGATCTCAATTGCTATCTCCTCGCGCCCAGCAGCGAAACCGCCGACCGTGACAGCGGTGCCATCGTGCATAACCGACGCGTTCAGGTTCCGGCGCGGCGTAGCCGTCTCTGGCCCGAAGGTCATCAGCCGTGCATCGAGATGGAACTCGCCGACGCCGGTGATGCCGATCGAGATGTCGACGGGCCCGGTCAAGCGTGGGATTACTTTCGTGGAGTTGATGCGACGAGTGACGACGCGCTGGTCCGCGCCCTTCAGCGGGAAAGTCCCTTGCGTGACGACGTGCTGGTCGTTGCCGCGGCGGACTGCAACGATCTCCTTGCGTGGCTCGTCGCCTTCGTCACCTCTGAGGCCGGTCAGGTAGTAGGCCAGGTCGGTTCCTTGTGGCGTCGCGATCAGGTCCGTGAGAGCGAGGGTGCGGGAACCAACGGATGCGTGAACTGGCTCGACGAGCCGCACGCCTGCAGGACGAAACCCGATCTCCGGTAGGTAGACCGCCGTCACAGGCAGGAGTATGAACCGCAGCCGCGAAGCGTCGGCGAATTCGTCTTCGGCTTCGCGCGTCTCCTTCAGTCTGGATCGCCGGTTGCTAATGTTCCTTAATGGCAGAGGGTGCGATCCGGCTGATTGTCACCGAGCTGCGGGTTGCCGATCTGGAGCGCTCGCTCCACTTCTACCAGGAACTTCTAGGTGTGCCGTTCGCAGACATCGAGCGGCACGAGGACGACGATGTGCCGCACGCGCATGCCAGTTGGGGCTCGTGGCGCGGCGACGAGCACTTCGTGCGCCTGAACATCTATCCGCGCGGAGCAGGTGCGGCGACCTGCGCAGTCCTGGGCTTCACGGTCAAAGACCTCGCGGTAACGCACGAACGACTCTTGCGCGCTGGCGTCGAGGTGGTTGCCGCGCCCGCGCAGAAACCATGGGGACGGACCGCCAGCTACCGCGACCCTGACGGCAACGAGGTTGGATTGACTGAGTTGACTCGATAAGGGCAGCAGGTAGAAATGGTCCGTCAGACCCTTGCACTCACAGAGAGTCATGGACCGAGTCGGCGGACGCTATGACGTATTCGGTCGGGACGCCTTGACGGTCACTGCCAGACTTGACGCGGTGGGAGCCGCGCCGACCCAGAGGAAGACCGACGCATCGCGCGCATCGGTCGATGCTGCGGTTGCGCAGAGTCACCTTGCGGCGCTCGCGCCCGAGCTCCGTGACCAGCTGCTCGCCGACAGTCGCCTCATCCACATCCCGTCGCGGTCGTACTTCGCACTCGAGGGCGATCCGCCGCGTCTCGGGCTGCTCGTCACCGGAATGATCCGCGCGTTCCGTGCTACGACCGATGGCCGTGAGTTGACGCTCGCCTGGGGCGCGCGGAGTGGCATGTTCTTCAATATGCCCTCGGTCGTCGCGTCGCCGACACCATGGTCGTTTCAGGCCGTGACCGACTCCGTCGCGCTCGACCTCTCCATTGCGCGATGGCGCGAGCTCGCGGAGCGCGATGTGCGCGTCGCGTGGATGATCGCGAGGTACGGCGACCGGACGTTGCGGTACGCCGTGAGCGAGGTCATGGGTTATGCGTACGGCAATCTCCGCCGACGCGTGATCCACCGTCTCTTGGATCTGGGGATGCACTCACCTGGAGACGGCGCGTTCATCGCGTCCGTCACGCAGGGGGAGCTCGCCGCTGCCGTCGGCGCGGCGCGGCCCTCGGTCGCACGCGTGCTGGGGGATCTTCGCGCCGACGGATCGGTCCGCTCGCTGTATGGGGGCATCCTGATCCAACGTCCGGAGGCGCTCGCCACCGAGCTGTCATCCGGCTGAGAGCGGATCGTCGCACGGGGCAGACACACTGCCCACCCGCAGGCAGAGGTGCATCGCACATCCGCTTGTCATCGCCCGTCGTCGGGGACGAATTGGTCCGAAATTCGCGACCGATAGGTAGCCCGGAGCAGGTGTTCGGGCATTCAACGCAGGTGTCATGGCGCGCCCTCCGCTACACGCTCAGCGGGCTGATCGCCGCCGCAGAGTCCGCCGGTCGCGACTAGCCCTTCAGAGCCCGCGACCGACCGGACGAGGTCACCACGCGATCTACGGATACTCCGCGTGACAACTGTCAGGTCGCGATCCTGACGCGAGTGACTTTTGCTCTCTCGTTCACCGCTGGAGTATCGGAACCAGAGACCGGTCAGGCGGTACGTCTTCGTGGAGCAATCGCAGAGGCGCTCGCCGCATCGCTCGTAGACTCGCCAGCCGAAGGGAAGTAGGGAGTCAGGTCGTGCGCCGATCGCCCATTAACCCACTCGCTTTCGGTCTGGCCATCGGCACTGCGCTCGTCGTGCCGATCATCGCTTTCGCGCTCTTCACCCGAGCGACGATCGAGTCGGACATCTCGCTCCGCCTGCGACAGGACCGCGAGGCCACAGCCCGACTGGCCGCGGCGATGGTGCGGCAAAGGTTTGACAGCGCGACAGCCGATCTCGCCCGTTTTACCGGACGTCCGGACATCGCCGACGCCGCGCGCCGCAAGGACGCCCAAGCGCTTACAGGGCTCCTGGCGGAATTCACCGACCCGCACCAGTTCCACCTCATGGGCGTCGTCGACGCCAAGGGCAAAGTGGTCGCGCATGTCCCAGAGGGACTAGTCGACCCGACGTTCGCATCCGACGTGGCGGAGAGTGTCCTGGGCAGCCCGGTGCGCGGCTCGACCGGGTTCATGGTCCCCGACGCGCGTGCACCGTTCAGCGTTGGATCGGTCGGGGCGGTCGTGATGGCACTGGATACAGGCGTTGAGCGATTCGCTGTGTACGGGATGCTCAGCTTCGTGTACTTCCGCTCGGTGCTGCTGCCGGTCACGCTCACACCCGGCCAGTCGATGGTCCTGCTTGACGAGACCGGGCGCGTCATCGCCGCCAACGACGGGAGCGGAGATCCGCTCTTCGCGGCACTTAGTGGGCGGGACTACAGCTATTACACTGGCGATCCGACGAGGGGCTCCTTGGGCCCTGTCTTCGAAATCCCCGGCCGACAGCAGGCGCTCGCGAGCGACTTCGGCAGCGAAACGTTGATGTTCGACGGTCGGGAGCGGCTCGCCATCCACGCGGCGGTCTTGCCAGGACACTGGACTCTGTACTTGCTCGACACTCCGGCGATCGCTCTCGCCGGCGAGCGCCGGCTCACCGAGCAGGTCACCGTCGGCGCAGGCTTGGCGGGGGCTGTCGCGACCGTCCTCGCGCTCGTCCTCGCCTGGCTCGTCAATCGCCTGCGCCAGCAGCAAAGGGCGCTCGCCCGGCTAGCGATCAGCGAGGAGCGCCTGCGTTTCGCGCGCGATCTTCATGACCTGCTCGGCCGAGGCCTCTCGCTCATCGCGATCAAGAGCGAGCTCGCGATGCGTCTTGTGTCCGGCAACGCTGCTGCGGCGAAGGAGATCGATGACGTCGAGCACATCGCACGCGAGGCACTGCGCGACGTGCGTGAGGCGGTCGACGGCTACCGCCAGCCACACCTCGCGACGGAGCTGGCTGGCGCGCGGAGCGCGCTCGCGGCAGCGGGAATCGACTGCCACGTCGAGCGGCAGGGCGGGGAGCTCCCCGATCAGATCGACGCGTTGTTCGCGTGGACCGTCCGCGAAGGGGTGACGAACGTCATCCGCCATAGCGGCGCGGGGCGGTGCGACATCCGCGTCACCTGGGGCCAGCAGGAGGCGCAGGTCGAGGTGACGGACGACGGCGCCGCTGAGGCGCCCTCCTCGCCCGGCTACGGTCTGCTTGGCCTGAAGGAACGCGCGGCCGCACGCGGCGGCGTCGCGGAGGCCGGTCCAATTCCGGGAGCGGGCTTCCGGCTCCGCCTCGTGGTCCCGGTGGGTGCGACCGGATGATCCGCGTGCTGCTCGCCGAGGACCAGGAGATGGTCCGCGGCGCGCTTCAGGCACTGCTCTCCTCCGAGCCGGACATCGAGATCGTCGCCGATGTGGGGCGCGGTGACGAGGTCGTCGCCGCTGCGCTGCGCACGCGGCCCGATGTCGCTCTGCTCGACATCGAGATGCCCGGGTTGGACGGCATCAGCGCGGCGCGCGCACTTCGCGAGCAGCTCCCCTCCTGCCACTCGCTAGTCCTCACGACCTTCGGCCGTCCCGGGTTCCTCCGTCGAGCTATGGACAGCGGCGCGTCTGGCTTTCTCCTGAAGGACGCTCCCGCCCGCGACCTCGCAGCCGCGATCCGCCGGTGCGCATCGGGCGAACGCGTAATTGACCCCGCCCTCGCGGCGACCGCCCTCGCCGACGGTGCGAATCCTCTTTCTGAGCGCGAACGTGCCGTCCTTGCTGCCTGCGCCGGAGGCGCGACCGTCGCGGCGGTCGCGGCAAGCCTGTTCCTCTCCGAGGGCACCGTGCGGAACTACCTCTCGGCCGGCATCCAGAAGCTCGGCGCGCGGAACCACGCTGAAGCCGCGCGCATAGCCCAGGAGAAGGGCTGGCTCTGATCCCATCGGCGTGACAGCGGTCACGCGGAGATGTTGACGCGCGTGACTTCCGCTGCGCCCCTCGCCGCCCAAGAGTGCGGGAAGAACGCGAAAGGAGCCAAAGCAATGTATGCGAATCCTCGAGTGCAGACGATCCCTCGGACGCTCTTCCTGACAAGCATCCTCGTTGCGAGTCTGCTGATCGGCGGCGCCGGCGGCTACGCGCTTGCGACCTCTCGCGCGCTCCCGGTCTCGCCACAAGGCGCCTCGGACCAGGCACAGGGTCCACGTTCAAACGAGATCGCACGTTTCGCCGCGGGAGAGCGCCAGGGCTCGAGCGAGAACCCGAACGCCACACTGGCGATCGCGCCGAGCAACACGAGCTTCCTCGCAGCCGAGCACCAGGGCTCAGCAGAGAGTCCAAGTGCGGCGGCGACAAGCGCACCGGGCAACATCACTTTCCTCGCAAGCGAGCACCAGGGCTCGCGCGAGAACCCCGACGCCAGCAGGTAGCGGGGCAACGCCTCTCATCGCTACGAACGCCCCGCCCTCATG
>Ga0137397_10000188_pt1 | contig 40820 bp, 43 predicted proteins | sample czorhiz116metaG_FD_106658 | JGI IMG/M metagenome (GOLD analysis project Ga0137397, IMG submission 106658) | Vadose zone soil microbial communities from Angelo Coast Range Reserve, California, USA - czorhiz1.16 metaG | ecosystem: Environmental > Terrestrial > Soil > Vadose zone | place: USA... | reverse complement strand
ATTGGTGCCGGGCGATCCGGCGATTGCCGTGCTCGGCGAGCAGGCGACCCCGGAACAGTTGGCGCAGTTCAGAGCAAAGCATGGCCTGGATCGTCCTGCGTTCTTGTTTGGCTTTCCCAGAGATGAAAATAGCCAGCGACACTTTCGCTGGTACGGCCTGAGCAATCGCTATGACGATTACTGGGTCGCGATTCTGCATGGCGATTTGGGAACTTCTTTTCGCACCGACCGCCCGGTCGTCGATCTGATTCTAGAAAGATATCCAGCCACAATCGAACTCGCCATCGTGGCAATGCTTATTGCGGTGTGCATCGCAATCCCTCTGGGCGTGATCGCCGGAAAGAATCGCGGCACCTTAATCGACAATTCATTGTCAGTCATCGCTCTGGTAGGCATAAGTCTGCCTGGTTTCGTTATCGGCCCGCTGCTGGTTTATCTCTTCGCGGTTAAACTTCAGTGGCTCCCAGGTTATGGCCTTGAAGGGTGGCAAAGCATCATTCTGCCTGCGTTTACCCTGGGAGCGGCGCTTTCAGCAATCCTAACCAGGATGGTGCGCTCGTCGGTGATCGAGGAATTGAGCGAAGGTTACGTGCGTACCGCCCGCGCCAAAGGTTTGAGCGAAAGAACAGTCGTCTACAAGCATGTCTTAAAGAACGGCCTGATTCCGGTAGTCACCGTTTTGGGTCTGCAACTCGGCGTGTTGCTGGCCGGCGCGATCATTACTGAGAAGATTTTTGGCTGGCCGGGTCTTGGCCTGTTGCTGGTCGAAGACGGAATCGGCAAGCGCGACTACAGCGTCGTGCAAGGGTGCGTGTTGACTATCAGCACCACCTACATCCTGGCGAATACTTTGACGGATGTCGTTTATCGTTGGTTGGATCCGAGGATTCGAGTCTCTTAGCAAACACCGGCTTAGAGCTTAGATTTTAGTGCCTTGTGTCTTTGCTAAGCTCTAAGCCCTAGCTCTAAGTTCTCTTCTTACGATGAGTCGTCTCTCAATTATCGGCATCGTGATCGTCGTGGTCTTCGTGCTGGTGGCGATATTCGCGCCCTGGATCGCGACCCACGACGTAGGCACGACGAATCTTGCCGTCAGGTACATAGGCCCTTCGGCCGCGCACTGGTTTGGAACTGATTCCACCGGACGCGACATTTTTTCGCGAGTCGTCTTCGGCGCGCGTATATCGCTTGAGGTCGGCATTATCGTGGTCGCGGTATCAGCTTTGGTGGGAACATTGATTGGCGCTGTTGCCGGTTATTATGGAAGTTGGGTCGATCGCTTCCTTTCGGGATATGTCTTCAACGTGTTCCTTGCATTCCCTGGGTTACTGCTGGCGATCGCGTTGGTGGCTTTTGTTAACGAGCAGCAAATGCTCGGATATTTAGAATCTCGGATCGACTACTTGCTGGAAATTATCTTGTCAAAGTTTTTGGGCTTACACACTCTTTCCCAATATTTGGTTGAAATTCGACTAACGGAACTTTTCGGCGGAGGGTTATTTAAAATTTTGCTGGCGCTGTGCATCGTCGGTTGGGTGGGCTACGCCCGCGTAATCCGCGCACAGGTCTTGAAAGTCCGTGAATACGATTTTGTCCAAGCGGCTCGCGCCCTCGGTGCAAGCAATATGCGGATTCTCTTCACGCATATTTTGCCGAACGCGATTCAGCCTTTGATTGTGCAAGCCAGTTTGGGGATGGCCGGCGCGGTTTTGTCTGAAGCATCGCTTTCATTTTTAGGCGTCGGAATTTCGCCGCCCACACCGTCCTGGGGCGTGATGATCGAAGACGCGCGCGACCTCTCAACTCTGCAAGCTGCGCCGCATGCGCTGATCTTTCCCGGCCTGGCAATCGCGCTCACGGTGCTCGCTTTCAACTTTATCGGTGATGGACTGCGCGAATATCTGGATCCACGACAGCGCCGGCGTTGATGCCCCATCACTTCCCTTCTCTCTGTGGGTTTTCGGCCGCGCGGTGCGACGCGCCAAGCGTGGAGGGAGTTTGATCCAATACTGATTCCGGTCAGGGAATCGATTTGAAATTCTCATTAGCATCTGTATACTCCCGGCTGTTCTTGAGACAAACTTAGCTTTCGACCTTGGAATCTGGTCAGAGATCTCCCTCTGAATGGGTAACGAACCTTCGGTTACAAGGAAGTGGAAGGCTGGTCTACCTTTGATCAGCATCGAACTGCGGATACCGAGCCGGTTAACTTAGGCAACCACGCCTCTGGAGCAAGGCCCCAGTCACGTTCTAGCCAAACTTTCTTCTCGTTATCCGCCGCGTAGAGAGGCGGCTGTTGGACTCGCCATTTGATTGTGAGGGGACTTTGCCGCGGCTCAGATCAACAGGCGACCTCGGGGGCCCGGCTACGACCTAACGAGGAGGTTAGAATGTCATCAACTCCAGTTCCTCAGGGCACCACAGAAACCCAAAAGCAATCGGATATTACCAATCCATCGTGGTTGACTCGAGCGGTCGAATTTTGGTGGGTGGAAATTCCAGGCAAGCTTCGGCGCTACTCAACTTTGTTGTGGGCCGCATGGTCGGATGGAATCTACCTGACGGCCTGGCCGCGAATCACATCAATCCTAACCGTTGCCGTGTTCCTCTTTGGCTTCATCGAGGGCGGCACCCATTGGAGTCCAATTACGATCTGGGATCAGCATATGAGCGCAGATCCAGCAGTGGCGTTCGCCCAAATGCCGTATCTACTCGTCGTTGGAGTAGTGCTCGGCTCTTTGAGTGCGAATCTTGGCCTAACCCTCGTTCTCGGATACGCGTTGGGTGATTTTTTCTGGGCGGGCCCGCCTAATTTCTTAATGACGGACTTAGCCGTAGCGAGGTTCTTTTACCTCCGCGTTCCGCAACTGGTCAGCTACCTTCTCTTTTTTACTCTCACAGTCACGCCAATTCTGACAACAAAGATCCTGGTCTTCGCAAGTGATCGACGCGTCCGCGAATGGAAGATACTGAAGGCCGGTTTGATGGCAGTCGTACAGGCATTGCTCCTGTGGGAATGGACCTTCTTTGCGCCCATGGTCTTCAGAGTTATGTGGAGTTGGCCGGGACGGCCGGCGCAAGTGACGGTCGGCTATTTCCACGACGTAACCGCACAATGGTTAATGATCTCAGGGGTGGCCGCCGTGATTGTCCGTCAGATTCTAAGCGCCATCTTAGAGAAGAGAGAAGCCGTGGCTAGCCGTGCCCTCAGACTGACCGCGCAGTTGCTGGAACCGTTGCGCGTGCCCGCTTGGAAAGCAGCGGTTATCAGCGCGCTACTGATCACATTGCTAATGTCCGGCTTTGTGGATTCATTCAACCTGGGCGCGGTCGTCTTTGTGTGCATCGCCGTATTTCTACTGGTGCGAGCGTATGTTCTGCCGAAGGGTTCACTGTGGATGAAGTGGCAGCAATTCGTGCGTCGGTATCCGGCTCTCTTACGGCTGGCGGTAGCCGTAGTGGCTACGTACTTGGTAACCCAAGCGGTACTCACCGTGCCCGCGTTGTCGGCTGCAAGGAACGGTGTACCGGGACAGTTCGGCGTAGAATTGGTCTGTCTTGGCCTCGGACTGTTTTTTCTGTTCACGTTTTTGCCAGAGGGCCTTTTCGGTTCGCTTGAGGATCGAGAGAGCGAACGGATTGAGGGCGCGCCGATCACACTGCCGCCCCAAGTCGCCGTCGCAGTTCGAATGATCGCGGTGGTATTCCTTGTGCTACTTGCGACCAAGAAAGCATTTGCCACTTGTTTGGATCCGGCTTGTTGCTTTCAAGGTGATAGCGGCTTGGCAGCAGCAGCAACGGCAGGTGCAATACCTACTGGTGCCGCAGTAAGTCCTCCGGGGCCGACAAAACCCACATGGTTGGACCGAGCATCGACTGGTGCACAGGCGGTGTGGGACTGGTTTACAGGCGTGGTTCTTGACCCAGTCACCGCTCCCGGAATCGGTGAAGTGCAGCCGCTATTGAGTTCGGAAGGTGCCGAGGCTGAGGCGGGAGCGATTCAGGGAACTCAAGAACATTATACTACCCGAGGGCTACGCGATGGGATGGGAGACGAAGGTACCGAAGATTTCTACCGGCGAAGACACCAAAGCCTCCAAGAACAGCTTGACGAATCCAAGAAACGCGGCAAATAGCGGTGATTTGATTGACTCAGTAGACTTCTTAAGAAACGGAAGTCGTCAGGACCTGTCAGGAAATCTCCTGGGGTTCATAGACAGGAGTTAAACATCCTTAGGAGAACTCGATGACCGCTAGCAGCCGGCTATTCTTTCGGTCGGCGTTGTCAGCTGAACAAAGGCCAGAAGGGTTACAGAACCTATGTGATTAAGGATTGGATACGATTGAGCAAGGTACAAATGAGCAAACAGATGGGCATCGGCTCTCAGAGTCAGCTATCGGCTACGTGAGAGCGTAACTCAGGAGTCCCATGAATCGCGCAAAAACAATTGCCCTGGTAATATTCAGCTGTGTGATCGTTACTCAGTTGATTCTTAGCGCCCGGAAGTGGATTGCAAGCAGTGGAGACCCCACTGAATACCAATTGCCCGCCGATAAGCCATTAGAACAAAAGCGCGATCTGACTGCTGCTGAAGAGGCTTTTATGAGGAGCGCGGAAAAAGGCGACAGTGCTGCGGTAGGAAAATCACTGGCTGAAGGAATTAATCCGAACGCAAAAGACCAGACAGGCAAGACTGCATTGATGTGGGCGGTAACCAGCGGCGATCTGGTTACTGTCAAGTTGCTTCTCGACCATGGCGCTGACCTGAGCGCGCGAGACGATCAGGGACATACCGCATTCACTCTCGCAGCTGCGAAACGCAGAATGGACATTGCTCAGGTTTTACTGAACAAAGGAGCCAAGCCAGATACAAAGGACAAGGGAAATTCTGCCGTTAAGAAGAAATAATATGGGGTGTGATGATCGAAGAGGCGCGCGGCCTTTCGACACTGCAAGCCTACCCTCACGAGTTGATTTTTCCCGGTCTCGCTATCGCGCTCACCGTGCTGGCGTTCAATTTTATCGCTCCAGTCGGCAAGAATTCGATCCACGAAATCCACGAAAAAGAACCTCTGCCAGGAACAATTGAAGAACATTACCCTTGAATCAAAGCTCGCTTCTGACGCAGTCTCGGTCAATGGCGTCTCCAAAACCTACCCTGTCCCGTTTCTGCGGCTGAAGAAACTTCTCCGTCGCAAATTCAAACCGCCGGTCGAAGCACTGCGTGATGTCTCGTTCAATATTCGCGCCGGCGAGATCTTCGGTCTCATCGGACCAAATGGCGCCGGCAAGACTACGCTCACCAAAATCATCGCCACATTGATTCAACCGACAGAAGGTTCAGCTACGGTTAACGGCCACGACACCGTGCGCGATGACGAGAGAGTTCGCCGGAACGTCGGCCTGGCCGGCGCCGAGGAAAGAAGTTTCTATTGGCGGCTTACCGCAGAGGAGAACCTGCTCTTTTTTGCCCGGCTCTATGGCCTCAGTGGATCTGACGCCCGACGCAGAATCCAGGAACTCTTTCAACTCTTCGAGTTCGATGAACTCGCGCGCCGTCGTTTTGCGGAGCTCTCGACGGGTAACAAGCAGCGCCTGGCGGTCGCGCGCGCGATGCTGGCCAACCCGCCGGTGCTGCTGCTGGACGAACCAACCCGCTCGCTCGATCCAATTGCGGCGGCCCGCATGCGAGAGACGATTCGGTCACTGGCCCAGGATAAAGATCAGCGAGTCACGATTTTTTTGACTTCGCACAACCTTGCCGAAGTCGAAGAGTTATGCGACCGCGTCGCGATCATAAGTAAAGGCGAGATCAGAGCCATCGATTCGCCCGCGAACCTGCGCGCGACGCACACGCAACAGGAAGAAGTACTAGTTGAGTTTACATCGCTCGCGGTTGCGGATGCCGAACATGCGCTGCGCCAGAGTTTCAGCGATCGTTTCTTTACTCTCGAGCGGAGGTCCGGTGGATCGCAATGGCTGCTCAAGTTTTCAAGAGAAGCTGGGGACGAAACGCTCGACAGCGTGCTGCGCGTTTTGCAGCAAAGCGGGGCCGTGATTCGATCGGTGGAGATTGAGCGACCTACGCTCCTCGATGTGCTCGAGAGATACGAAAAAGATCCCGACACCAGGGAATAACAGTCTGATTGTTGCGGCTCTGCCACGGCACAGTGCGGTTAGCCATCTCGATGATTAGCTCAATGATTCTATTTCTCCGGCGCATCTGGGCTTTCCTCGCGCGCGACTGGCGCCTCGAGCTCAGTTACCGTATGCAATTCTTTCTGCGCATCCTCTCAATTCTAATCATCGTCACTACGCTGTTTTTTATCTCGAGAATTTTTACCGGCTTCACCGACCCGCGCTTTACGCAGTGGCGCGATCCGCTGGCTGCGTGGCTCACCGGGCTGGCCGTACTTAATTATTTCATGACCGGATTTTCCAGTCTGGCGAATGCGATTCGCCAGGAGCAGGTGCAGGGGACATTGGAGAGTGTGCTGATGACGCCGATCAGCGTGCCTACGATCATCGTCGCCAGCTCGGCCTGGGATTTTGTGCAGGCAACTTTCTTTTCGTTTCTTTATTTGTTCTTCGGGTGGCTGTTCTTTGACGTGCACTATCGCGGCAGTTTTCTGCTGGCGCTCGGGTTTCTGTTACTGACTACCGTTGTACTCTCATGCCTGGGAATTCTGTCGGCCAGCTTCGCGATGGTTTTCAAGCGAGGCGATCCGTTTGGAGTTTTTCTCGGGGCCGGCTCAGCACTCTTCTCGGGCGTTTTTTTCCCGACGCAGCTTATCAACCAATACGCGGGCCCTGGGGTTGCGGGTATTTCGCGCATTTTGCCGCCCACCTACGGCCTCGAAGGCATCAGGCGAGTGCTGATTGAAGGCGAGGGCTTTGCCCAGGTGCGCGAGCCATTTCTAACTCTGGTGGTTTTCCTGGCGGTGTTGCTTCCGTTCTCTCTGTGGGTATTCGATCGAGCGGTGCGGCGTGCCAAACGCGAAGGAAGTTTGATTCACTATTAGGAACGGAGGAGCTACGGATTCACACAGATACACGCGGACAACGAGAGATAACGATGGTTAGCTCTTTTCCGATCCGTCCTAATCCGCGTAGATATGTGGCTAATGATTGAGAGAGGGTACTAGTTCCCGTTGTCCCGTTGCGCGACTGTCGGCGCGGTCGTGTAGCTGTCGCGAGCCCGCACAACTAAATTAGGATAACGCACCCGGACTTTGATCGCGCGCTGGGTGGTGGTGCTCGAATTCCCTTTCGGATAGTAGCCCAGGCTGTATTGCACGCCAAGTTCAGAGGTGATCGCTTCGAAAGCTGGACCGATATCGCGCAGATCGTCCGCGCGATAAAAGCGACCACCGGTCTTTTCAGCCAGCGTACGCAGGTAGGGCTCGCTTAACGCATATCCTTTCATCAGTCGTTCCTGGACCTTGCGTCTCGCCTTTTCATTCTTAATTTGGCTCAGCCGCTCGGCCAGTTGCGGGAGCGTATTGTATTGCACGGTGTAGATCAGCACGTCCTGTTCGGCAATGTCGCTGACGGTGCTCTTAAAAGTCGCGATGCTGCTTTGATCGACGCCGTCGGTCATCAGCACGATTGCTTTCCGTCCGGAAATCCCGGCCATCCGCTTCAAAACAAAATCAACCGCGTCATAAAGCACGGTGCCGTCGGTTACGTTGGGAATGTGAAGCTTCGTGCGTCGAATGTCGCTGACACTCGTGGGCTCCGTAAGAACGTTAATCTTCCCATCGAAGGTGACCGCCATCATCCGATCGTTATAACGCAGGCGGCTGACAAACGTGTTGGCGGCCTCACGGATTTGTGAAAGCTGAGACTGGGTCGAGCCACTGACGTCCAGCATCAACGCGACGGTGAAGGGCTTCTCGACCGAAGCAAAGTATGCGAGGTTCTGTTCGATCCCGTCCTCATAGATCTTGAAATCCTCTTTGCGCAGGTTGCCGATGTAGCGCCCGTTGCGATCCATTACGACCGCCGGAACAGTAATCAGGCTGGTGCTGACACGCACCACGCTGCCTTCATCGATTTCGGCTGACTGTTTCTGATTTGGGATTTGGGGTTGATCGTTCGAATAGACACTGGAAGAACGCAAGACCGGCGCCTGGCGCTGCGGTTCGGGCGATTGAGCTCTCAGTGCGTTAGCACAAACGAATAAAGGCAGAATTGCCAGCAAAGACGCCGTGGTACGTCCGATCATTTTGCTCCTATCTTCCGAAGCGACGGCGAGGCAATTCTGCCGCGCGCACTTCTTCATCTGGTGATTAAGGAAAACTACCAAAAGCGCGGATATTTCAATACCTGTCCGCAGATTACACAGATTTCACAGAACAAATTAGGCCGTGAAAGCCGGGCGGTGAGCGCGAGGGTGGCTATTGACCGCTGCGCAACACGAATGAACGAAAGTTGTGTCTGAATCTCTGACATCTGCGTAATCTGTGGACGTGACTTGAGACTTCGGTGCTGAGGCTCTAACATCTTGCTTCGAAATGTGGCGCGGAATCAGACTCACCTTTTACGCACTTAGCGGCATCATGCTGGGCGGCCTCGGCTTTGAGGCGGCGACGCTGCCGCGCGCCTCGGCGTTGAGCGAACAGAACCCGGCGACAACTTCGATGATTGAAGCGCGCAACCTGGAGTTTCGCGCCAAAGGCGCTGAGCCCAAGCGGGTACAAATCTGGATGCCTCTGGAAAAAATCTCGCCGCAGCTTCAGCGCGCAGTGCTCGCCGGCGAAGACACTAACTTTGCCACCCATCACGGCTTTGACTATGAAGCGATTCAGCGGGCGTATGAGAAGGCGCAAAAAGACGCCGAGAAGGAAGCGAAGCAGGAAGGCGAGAACGATTCGTGGCTGCCGAATATGCCGGACTTCAAACGCGGCGCATCGACAATCTCTCAGCAACTCGCCAAGAACCTTTATCTCTCCAGCGAGCGCTCGTTTATGCGCAAGGGCCAGGAGGCTATCATTACTTACTTCATGGAACGCGAACTTTCAAAGCGCCGCATCCTGGAACTTTATTTAAACGTGATCGAGTGGGGCGATGGCATCTATGGCGCCGAGGCCGCTTCGCAATATTACTTTCACAAGCCGGCCGCGAACCTCAACGCGCGTGAAGCCGCGTTCCTCTCCGCGATGATCCCAAACCCGCGCACAATCTTTAACCCACAAGTAAATCCCAAACGCGTCGCGCGCCGACAAAGAATCATCATGCGCGGCATGCCGAGCGTGAAGATGCCGCCAGGAACCGGGTGAGCGGGGAGCGCGGCCATCCTTGTGCGCATTGAGCGCGCGGCGCGAACAGCCCTGCTCCAACAGTAAGGGGAGAGTGCCCAAGCCGGCGAAGCCGTGGATTGACGCGCCGCCACCCGGTCTGAAGACCGCAAACCTAAAACCAAAAAACGGCTCCCGACAAATCCTCGTCAGGAACCGTTCCAAAATTTAGCCGAAGGCGTTCGGCGGCGACTCGCGCCGGCCGCGCAGAGTCCTTATTGATTTGCTCTCAGCTTAAAAGAATTCAAAAACTGGACGGAAGGTTCAGCTCCGGGGCCGGCGAATGCTCCGACCATGAAGACTTCACGCTGATCGGCAAGTTGTTTTGAAAAGACGCGGACGAACGCCGAGAGTGAGCCCAGGCTTAACCTGTATTGCTTCCCACTGAAATCACCCAGCTTCAGGTCGCGGCCCGGACCGGCGGTCACGCGCAGGCTCAGTCCCATTCGCTCAAGATTTTTATTGATCCCGTCCAGAAGCCCGCGGATAGTTTCGGCCGCGACGGACGCGTCGGTGTTACCATCGTTCGCTCCGCGGGTCCACATGACTACGTAAAACGAGCTGTCGTCACTGCCCGTAACGTAGTTGATGTTGACGATCTTTTTATCGCTGTCGAGCACGGGGTATTCGTATTCGTTGCTGTTGCCTGGCACTCGCACTGAGAAGCGCCGGCTCGCCGGCTGATAACTGATCCACTCGCCGGGAGCGCTGTTCGGTGAGATCTGTCTGAAGCTTGGATTCCCCGCAATCGCGCCTGGGGCCACCATTCCGCCCAACAGGTCACTATTCGATAATCCAGTCGAGCGCGCCGAGGCAGTGCGGCGCTTTGACGATTGAAGCGACGGCGAACTTACTGTTGCCTGGAGTTTGGCCAGTTGCGCCTGGCGAAATTCCCAGGGAGCAACCGCAGCAGGATCCTGCCAGAGGCCGCGCTTTTCGTTGCGCGCAGCTTGTTCACATTGCACATAAAAAGCGCGATCGCTTTCGCTCAATTCATAACTACTGGAACGATCGTACCAGGCTACTCCGTCGCGAAGCATTTGCGATCCAATATCAACTCCGTTGAGTATGACTTTCGCTTCGAGATATCCGCCGGCAAGATGCGTGTATTCAACAAAAACTGGTTTGTCGAGCACCAGCGCCTTCAGATGATCGCGAGCGGCTTCACTAAAGGCCTGTCCGCTTTCCGGAGGCACGACGGCTTTGAGCCTAATCCGCAGAGGGCGATTGATATTGCTGACAACCAAGCTATTACCTGACTCGACCTGGACGACTTTGGCCTGGAGTGTCGCGGCGCTGGCGAGCAAAGGCAGGCACAGCACAGCTGTGGCGATGGTAAGAATTCTTGAGACGCGTGTCATGATCACTTGTCGTTTCTGAAGAATCAAATCTTTAGGACGTTCCAAGAGGACTCTGAGCTGCGCCGGATTATGCAGACAAGATATCCGCGCTCCGCCTAGAGGGCGAATTCTTTCGCTAAGAGCAGCTCTGCTTTTCTCAATTCATATCGTCCGCGGCCGAGGTTGCTTTCAGGCTTCAGGGCCAGTACGACGAAATAGTCTTTGTTGAAGAGCCGCATTGCGAAAGTGACTTTGCCCAGAGAGACCACCAGCTCGCGCAGCTCGCCCAGATCCAGTTCGTTGCCGGACTTGCTGGCACTGCGAATCAATGAAGTGAATTCGGCGGCCGCGACGTCGAGGTTCGCTTCTTCACCGTCGTCGTTGAAGAACCTTTCGACAGACAAGCCATCGGCGCCCATGATCAGGGCGCCGAGGCTGCCGTCGGTTTTGGCAACGATGGATTGAAGCGTTTCTTTGAACATGGCCGTCGATCTAACCAACGCAGATGGTTCTGACAACTGCCGGCTGGAAGCCCGCGCTCCCAGCTACGGACGTTGACCACTTACCGCGCCGGGCCGAGCCGTGCCGGCCGGGTTGTTCGCCGGATTGCTCGGAGAGCCCAGGACGTTCGGCTGAGGCGGTTGATTTTGCTGCGGATTCCGATCCTGCTGTTGCAACTCAGTCGGCGTCGGCGTGTTCGTCTGTGGATTGCCAAGCGGTACAGGCTGCGGGATGTTGGTCGAGCGCGGACCCGTTGCCGGTACTGTCGAAGTCGGACGACCGAAGTAGTCAGGCCGATAGATGTGTGGCGTGATGAAGAACAGAATTTCGGTAGAGTTCCTCGAAACCTGCTTCCGCTTGAACATGTTGCCAAGGATCGGAATGCTGGCAATGCCCGGGGTGCGTTGTTTGGTAGTACTCTCAACATCCGCAAGCACTCCGCCCATTACGGTCGTGCCGCCGTCGGGCACCATTACCTCAGACTGCATGCGCTGAGTGTCAATGCCGGGAACGCCACCGACGGCAATACCAGCGTTCACAGTGTTGTTTTCGATCGTCACGCGCAGAACAACCGTTCCGGCATCCGTGATTTGGGGAGTAATGGATAGACGCAGAGGCACGGACACGAAAGTTGTCGTTACGACCGCAGTTCCGCCGGCAGCCTGAGTTGTCTGCACTGGAATCTGCGAGCCGCTCTCGATCTGGGCTGGACGATTGTTCAGCGCAGTGATGCGTGGGGTCGCCACAGTTTTGGCTTCGCCGCGGGTTTCAGCTGCAGTAATCAAGGCGCTAATCTGAGCTGAACCAAGCATGCCGGTCGTCAGACCAATGACTGTATTGGCAATCGCGCCGAGTGAGCCGTTTGGCTGGAACGGGCCCATGAACCTACCAGTGTTGGAATCATGAAATGCGTCCTGCCTCGGCGGTACGGGCCCAGTGGTCTGTGGTTGAACCGAGGAGGCGGAGGGCTGTGGGATTGAGCTGAACGAACCCTGTGCGCCGCGGGCGCTGCCGACGGTGAGCGCGAGCTGTGCGCCCAGGTCGCGGCTAAAGTTATGTTGCGCAATTACAATGCGCGTTTCGATCTCGACCTGCGGTTCCGGCTGATCCAGAATCGCTACTAACTGTCGAATAGCTTCAATATTCTCTTTCACGTCCGTGATGATCAGCGTGTTGCTGCGACCCTCAACTTCTACCGAACCCATACGCGAAAGACGTCGCTTAATGATCGGGAGCAATCCCTGATCACCGCCGCCGCCCGTTGCATCGCCGCCTGCTCCACCACTGAAGCTCAGGTTGGTCGAGCCTCCGGCAAACCCGCCGGTGGAACCGGCTGCCTGGGCTAACGTGCCCGACGCGCGCGCATAATTTAACCGAATGAATTCGGTGACCAGCGGAGCGTTGCTCAACTGTGAATCCTTGATCACCCGCTGTGTCTCGGATTCTTTGGCCAGGGTTTCACTGGTTGAGATGCGCAGAATATTGCCGTTAACATCAACGCCCAACTTGTTGGCGCGCAGAATCGCGTCTAACGCGTAATTCCACGGAACATCCTGGACATTAACGGTCACCGGCACTGCACCTACCGAACTATCGATGACAAAGTTGATTCCGTACTGTTCGGTGATGTAGTTCAGGATGTCGCGGATGTCAGCATTGACGACATTCAGATTGATCGGCTCGCCGACAAATCCGGACTGCCCATACTGGCGGCCTTGATTAGCCTGAGTCGCCATGTTGTCCTTTGCCGGCGACATGCCCGGCTTGGCGGGCGTTGGCGACGGCTCAGGCTTCAATTCCAGCGCGAGCGCTTCGGAAGTGGTCCTGGCGGATCCACGCAATCCCGTGGCTAACCCGGCGATGGCAAACGTGTTGAGCGACAGTCCGACGATGCACGCAAGCGCGCAGGTTCGAACGGCTACCGATTTATGAGACTGCTTAGGCATTATTCCCTCCTAAGGGACGTGACTGAACTTCCGCCACGCGCTCGCTCGAAATGCCTGATAACGAACATTCAAAACGCGCGCCGCACTAAGCGGCAGTTCAGTCTGATTGTCAAAAGTGAACAAAGCCTTTGCTGTAAGACGCATTGGTCAATCGTTCACGCATCGAGCCTTTCGTCCGCGAAATTGCGCGCGAGGCGTCGGGCCAGTAAAAATCGTGGTTATTGCTTTTCCGGCACGGCTGGCTTTTCAGACTCGGGAGCCGGAGTGTTGGTGGGAGTCTTGGCAGAGGTCATGGCGTCTACGGTGCTCGGCTGACGCAGCGCTTTGATTTCGACTGCCTTCTCACGCCGTCCGTCAGCCCATACTATGTCGCGGCGAAAAACCAGACGGGACTCTTCGATAGCCACAAGTTGGCCATCAAAAAAAGTTTCGCCGGGATAGATCACGTAGGAGAGTTTGATCGGAGTCGCTTCAACCATCGCAGCCCAACCGCGTGGCGTGCGAAAGATTCCAGTCACCTGCATTTCGCTCAGCAGCAAAGCGGTCGTCGGCTTGGGCGGCGCGACGTGCGCGGCTGCGGCCGCCATTTTCTGAGCGCGGTAACGATCGATTCGCACTTGAATTGTGGGCGGCTCCAGCTTTGAGGTAGCCTTGGCTGTCTTAACGAGGGGCTCGTACTTCTTGAAAGGATCGCGGCCCGATTTTCTTTCCGCGGCGACCGGCTTTTTGGCTGGGACCTTTCCCTGGGCCGCAGTCATTACTGAGGCCACAGCGATCGCGCCCAGAATGGCGGCCGCGGTAAGCAAGTTACGAATTGCGTTTTTGTAGTCCATTGTCTTCTTCCTGATCAATTCGGTTTATTGAAGCCTGTCTATTTGCCGGGCGCAGTGGCTGGCGGCGCTGCCTGAGTAGTCGGGGCTGTTTGCGCAGCGGGCTTTGTGCCTGATTGAGTCGCTGCCTGCTTCTGCAGCTTTTCGCTCGACACGTAATAAGCGGTCAGATCAAAGCGGGCCTCGACTGTTTTGTTAGTCGCCTGCTTGTCCAACTGCTTGATTTCAAAGTTTGTAATCGAGACGATCCGTTGATAGTGGGCCATCTGATCAAAGAACGATCGCAGGCCGGCAAACGAACTTTGCACCGACACGTCGATACGCTTGCCGCTGTAGAAGTCCTGCTGGACGTCGTCTTTCGGCGTGAACTTTCGCAATGAGAGACCGGCCATGCGCGCGCGATCCTGAATGCCTTCCAGGACCTTCGTCAATTCACGTTGCTCGGGTAGTAAAGCGCGCAGCTCTTCCAGTTGCTCCTGCTTATTTTTGTAGGCGGTGCGAAACTCGTTCAGCCTTTGCGAGGCAATCTGAGCCTCGGTGTTGGCCTTCTGCAGCACGCTAATCTGTTCCTGCAAGCCCTTGGTCTCTTTGCGAGTACCGCTAGTAACAAAGTACCAGAAGCCGGCATAGACGGCCCCGGCCATCGCCACGAAAATAAGTAGCCTGGCGTACCAGGGAATGTCGTTTAGATTTCCGATCTTCATAGTGTTTTCCTGTCGCCTCTGAGGCGAAGTTTGTTTTCGACCAGCGTCTAGTTTTTCGCAGTGTGACTGGAGGGAACCGCGGTGGCCACATTCGTGCTGGGTGGCTGGAGGCTGTTATTAGCGAAATTGCACTTTATGGTGAACGTGACAACCTCGGGCTGAGGCGCTGTCGGATCTTTTGCCACCGCCGATGCGGTGGTGCCCGGGCCTTTGACGGCCTGCGCTACTTCTTTCTGCGTCTCGATGTTCAAGTTGGTAAACATCCCTGAAGAAAATTCCATGCTCTGGCCAAAGCGGGTCACCGTCGCTTCGTTGGGAGACTCGCCTTTAATGACCAGTTCAGTATCTTTCTGTTCCACGCTCCTTAGATACAGACCGGGAATGCTGTCAAAGCGAGCCTTGATCTCAGCCAGTACCGCGCCTGGTCCTTGCTGCGAACCACGCAGTTTTTGAATCGCGTCAATGCGGAAGTTAATGTCCGCGATCTTCTTTTCCAGGTCCGCCTGCTCGCGCTTGACCACGTTCATTTGGTCGTTAATGCGCCGTTGGTTTTCCAACTCTTTGGTCGCAGCCGCATGTTGGGCGGTAGCGCTTACATAGTCGTAACCGACGCCAAGGACCAGCAAGGCCATCACCGTCAAAGCCAGCAAGAAGGTCTGTGTGCGCGTACTCGAGACCTTGTCTTCAACAAACGCAACGCCGGCAGAACGATCCGTTACCGATTCCAAAAGGTTTATTTTGATCACTGGGCGTCAACTCCTCTCAGCGCCAGTCCGACCGCAATGGCCATCTCAGGCACAATCTCGCGCATATAGTCGGGATCAAAACCGCGCGAATCGACTCGAATTTTGCGAAACGGGTCGAAGACTTCGACAGGGATTTCAAAGCGCGTCGCCAGAAATTCAACCAGTCCCTTTAGCTTTGAACCGCCGCCCGAAACCAGGATTTGCTGAACCGCCTCTTCGCCGTCTTCGACTGTGGCGCGATAAAAGTCCATCGTCTTCTGGATTTCAAGAGCCAGAATATCGGACACCGTGTCGAGGATTGGCTCGATGTCACGGGGCTCGACGCTATCCGGCAGCGGTAAGCCACGCTTAACCTGCTCCGCTTGATCAAAGGTCAACCCGAGTTCTTTCTGCAGCAGCGAAGTGTATTGATTGCCGCCGAATGTCGCGTCTCTGGTGAAGACCGATCTGTTGCCGTTCAAAATATTAATATTGGTAGTAGACGCGCCGATATTCAGCAACGCCACGACCTGGCCGGGTTGCGGGTCATAGTTGAGCTCGTAACAATTCTGGAGTGCAAAAGCATCAACGTCGATCACCGCAGGTTGTTTGCCGGCGAGTTGAATCGCCTGCTTTAGATTCGCAATCTTGTCTCGCTTGCAAGCAGCCAGCAGCACATGAATCGCATCCGGAGTATTATCGGTCACGTGGTAGTCAAGATTGACGTCTGAGATGTCAAAGGGGATGTGCTCTTCGGCGTGCCACGAGAACGACTCCTGAAGTTCTTCTTCACTCATCTGGGGCAACACGATGTTCTTTACAATCACCGAGTGCCCGTTGACACCAGCGGCCACCTTTGTGGTTTTGATTTTGTGCTCATTGAAAATATTTCCAATGGCACTTGAAACCGCGTTCAACTCCATGATCTGACCGTCAACGACTGAATCAGCCGGCAAGCCTTCGTACCCGAGACTTACCAGTTGAAAGTCACCGTTTTTTCCTTGCAGTTCGACGGCCTTGACGGAACTCGAACCGATATCAACGCCGACCATGCTTCTGTTAGTACGCTTCCACATCATGAATGGGACCTCGCAATCTTGAACATGAGCAGGCGCTGGCGCCGCACACGAGCGCGGGCGCGACGGGCGCGGGACAATCCCGCGCGCACTAGTCTGTTCCGGTAGGAATAGCTTTTCTTCATTGATTATTTCCCAGTAATGTTTTTTTGGAGTCTTCGCCTTATTGCGAAGGGTGGGGCGATTTTCGACTGGTTTGACCGTCGTGAGCAGACGCGGCTGAGGCTGAAAAAGAACTGGGCTCCCATAAGGTGCGCCCGCGGGCTTCGACCGCCGATCCCAAGCTACAACACCAGGACAACAACTGTCAACAGCATTTTGTAATATTTAAACGTGAGTCTTGTGAAGGGTTACCTCGCTTTTCATTCTTGATTGAGAAACATTCAGCCATTCGTCGACCTTGGTCTTTTGAAGGCTACAGATGAGGGAGGTTGGCATTACTGCACTTTGTTGAACTCAGCAAAATCCCGCAACTTAGGCTCGAGAGCAGATGGTGAGCATTTGCCCAGGCTGCCCACACAGTCTAGGATGCCTGCGTTGATCAAACACCGTCGTGCAAAACTCTCGCTGATCACCGTGATTAGCGCACTGGTCGTCGGATGGTTTTATTGGAACCGGCCGATGCGGACTGACATGGCGGTCTATGCCCCCTCAGACTGTTTGGCTTATCTTGAAGCCGATGATTTATCTGAGTTGGCGGTCGGAGTTGAAGGGACGACAGCGTGGAAATCACTTGCAGGTTTGGTCGGCGCCCGTCCGAACCTTTTACCAAACCGTTGGCTGATTCGAATTGCCAGGTGGGCTGGAATCGGTTCGGCCGACACCATAGTCCTGGCACGGTCCCAAATTGCCGTTGTGTTCACCGGAGCAGAAGTGAGCGAGGTCGGTCCGACGCTTAACATTAAGCCGCTCGCGGTACTGGTGATCGAGACCCATACGACACCCAGGCGAATGCGACCCGTATTGGAAAAACATTTTGAAGAATTCGCCCGTCGCAATTACGGTCAACCACAACTAATACACAAGCAAATTGATGGTGTCGATCTCAGCGAATGGGTGTCTGCTGATTCTTCCCGGCACCTCAGCGTGGCCTTCGTTGACACAGCCGCCGTAGTAGGCAACGACGAAGCCTCGGTGCTCAACTGCATCGCAACGCGTCGTGGCAAGCGTGGGGCGCTTGTTGCTGAGAAACGATTCAACGACTTGCGCACAGGCCTCGGGGCTTCGAATGCCTCTGTCTTTGGTTTCGTGTCCAAGGCGGGAGTTAAAGCACTCCTACAAGCGTTCGCCCTTTATCGCGGCGGTTCGTCGGCCGACGCCATTACGGTTTCGCGAATCTTTGCCGATACCGTCGGAAATCTGGCCGAGGGCGTGGGCTGGAGTTCAAGATTCGTTGACGGTATGGTCGAGGATCGTTGTGCCGTCACCCTGGTCGAAGGACTGGCAGATAGGCTTCGTACCACGTTTACTCCTTTGGATCGATTTGCGTTGGACGATATTCCGTTTGTGCCACCAGATACCCATTCGATTTCGCTTTATCATTTTCGGGACGTCGAGGGTTTATGGCGAGATTTGAACGCTGCCGTCTCCTCCCATGCTGATCTTGTCGGGGCGATAGCTGCGCGGCCGATGTTGCGCACCTTGCTCAAGCCTTACGGAATCGACGATCCGGATGCCTTCGTGCATGCGGTGGGCCCACACCTGGAGACCATCAGGTCGGATGACACTTCTCCTTCCGTGCTGCTTGCCGAAGCGCTCGACAGACAGAGTCTGCGGAAGTTGGCCCAAAAACGTCTCGGACCGCGACCCGCAACCGAAACGGTCGGCGACTTCGAGATGATGATTTCAAGTTCGGATCATTGGGCGATGAGCCTTGCCGACAACCACTTTCTCTCCGGCCAGGCTGAAGCGGTTCGTCGTTGTCTTCAAGCGAGAGCACAATCTCAATCGCTGGGTTCTGTGGACGCTTTTCGCACCGCAGAGCGACTGATTGACTCTTCACTGCCGTTGACTGCCATTACTTTCACCAACGATCAGCATGCAGCCATTTCCTTTGTTGAGCTGTTTTCTCAGCAGGAGAGACCAACGTTTTCAATGAACGCAACGGCGGTAAACCAGGCGGTTCGATCCCTGCCTTATGCTGTTAGCGTAACCATGTTGAAAGATGGCGGCCTTGAATGGACCTCGCGCTCATCCTTCGGGCTGGTTGGTTCCCTCGTTGTAGCGCTAACACCGGAGACCGCGCGGTGACTCCTGAGCCTTCCCTGCTGGTCGCGACGCGGAACGAAGGCAAGCTCCAGGAGCTTCGTCAGTTGCTGGCTGATTTGCCTTTGGGTTTGCTCGGACTCGATGACTTTCCAATAATTCAGACCGTTGCGGAAACCGGCTTAACATTCGTTGAGAACGCTTCGTTGAAAGCATCCGGATACGCCACGCAAGGTCATATTTTAACCTTGGCTGATGATTCCGGCTTGGAAGTTGACGCGCTCGGCGGCGCTCCGGGTGTGCTGTCGGCCCGCTATGCGGGCGAAGCTGCTTCAGACGCTGCGCGGATAGACAAGCTCTTGGCTGAACTCTGTGGCGTAGCAGTAGAAAACCGAACGGCTCGATTTGTTTGTGCGATCGCTATTGCCAGCAGTGAAGGCTCGATTCTGAATGTTTCGACGGGAACGTGCGAGGGACAGATCGACCTGGCGTCGCACGGCCAGCGTGGCTTTGGCTATGATCCGGTTTTTATTCCCGCCGGTTATACGTCAACCTTTGCGGAGCTCGCACCGTCGGTTAGGAATCGAATCAGTCATAGAGCGCGCGCACTGCGGGGAGCACTCGATTACTTGCGCGCCTTGACCAGCACTTCTGGCGGTCGCTAGAATGTCCGGTCCCTTAAGGACATTGCCGCAGGAAGTACGGGGCGTAGCACAGCCTGGTAGTGCGCTCGGTTTGGGACCGAGAGGTCGGAGGTTCGAATCCTCTCGCCCCGACCAACTCTGCGAAGCTCCCCGCCCGGCGCTCGACAGTTCTTCCGGTGGCGTTTACTCGAAGTAATCCAACCTTGTGACTTTGACTGGTCTCTTTGTTTCGAAGAATTTCGTCCTGTTTCGCGTTTCGCCAGATCCTCTTCCCAGTTGAGAAGCGCCGCCTGGAACAAGTTGTCTGGCTGGGAAACAGCCTACGAGGGCACCGGTATGTGACCAACTCACCCTTCTATCGTGACTAACAAGGACCGACCCGAAGAAAATATTTTTGGGAAATGGCCGAAAAACGCGGATTTTAGCAGACTTTATAGCTTGTCTGTGGTATATGTGGCTGCGACAGTTTTCCCATTTTGTTGACTTTTTGGAGGTGGTACACCACACATGGCGACCAGCACGGCAACAGGTAAGAAGCGCATGACCCAGTCGGACGTTATTAATTATTTCGCGGAACGAACTGGAATGAAGCGTGCCCAAGTGAAACAACTTTTCGAAGATCTGGCTAACCTGGCAACTTCCGAAGTTAAGGGTAACGGGGAGTTTGTCCTCCCAGGCTTCGGGAAACTCGTTCGCTCAGAGCGGAAAGCGCGCGAAGGCCGCAACCCGGCCACTGGGGAAACAATTCAGATCCCCGCGAAAACAACGCTGAAATTCCGCGTTGGAAAAGCGATGAAGGATTCTGTCCTTCCCAGAAAATAAGCAGGCGGCCTGCTTCTCAGACTGCTTCGCGAAAAGGCTTGGAGCGTCGGCGAAGTGTCTCTGTTTGAGACACGGCCGGCGCTTTTTCGCTTTTCTTCCCAGGCCCAAAGCTCGCAGACAACAGGGTTCAACGAAACGTAGCCCGCCCTAAGTTCGGCCATAACCTCATTTTCGGCTCGAAAAATCCTCATTAATGTGTGGTAGCGCACCGACCAAGTTGGCTGGTCGTAGACTTGGTACTGGTTAGATTTGTTACGAACAAATTCCGAAAGTTTCTCTGGCTCCGCTGCAAAAGTCATGCTATAGTATCCGGTTTTGCTGAGACAGTTTAAGTTTTCTATTGCCCCCTCTCTGGCTGGAGCTCTGCAAAATCTCCCAAAAGTGCAACGTGTTTGCATCCTGTGAACGTTCAGGACGCATCTATAGTTACTAAACCGGAATCGTACGCGAGTTAATTGATAAGGAGAGAGAATCAAACGTGAATCTTGACAAGGGCCTGCCGCTGGCTGAGCGGCTTCAAAGAATCGACCACATTCAAGCGCGGCGCTTTTCGAAGTTGGCCGGCACTGTGATGGAAATTGCTACCGAAGGTATCATTCGCCATCTAGCCGCATGTGATCGGATGGACGTTAACCCCGACATTTCCGCCGTGAGAGAGATCATCGACGACGCTCTCAACGGAAGGCGTGTCTATGCCGAAGCCGCGGAAATCACCCGCGCGGCATAATTCCAAGCATAAATTTCCCATCGGGTAAGGCCGCCAGAGCATACTCTGGCGGCCTCTTTGTTTTTATGAAGAACCCTTTTTTTGAGGCGCCCTTCGGGTCATGCTAACATCGCCAGGCGCACAAGCTTGGGCTCCCGTAGCTCAGTGGATAGAGCATCTGCCTTCTAAGCAGAGGGCCGCAGGTTCGAGTCCTGCCGGGGGCACCACTCAAGCATTCGAATACATACATCCAAAGCAGTTTCTCACCCTGTCAGGTCGCGGTGGATATTACAGATTACTCTCGATTTTGACGCGACGCGCCCGATCAACCGTCTGTTAATCAAAGCCGAAACTTGAACAAATCCGATGAGTAGTGTAAACACTCAGTGCGGAACTAAAATTGAAATGAACTATTCATAGAGGTTTCTTCTGGCGGCTATAGTTCAGTAGGTTAGAACGCCTGATTGTGGATCAGGAGGTCGTCGGTTCGAGCCCGACTAGCCGCCCCAGGATCAATTAACAAAAATGCCAGACGAACAAAGAACAGCAACCCACGCGCAGACCTACACGGTCGAGGCGGACAACTTTTCCTTTGAGACGATAGAACACGAAAACGGACAGGCGACCATGATCAGGTTCGCCCTTGACGACCCGAGGTATCATGCCGGCGACGTACTATTGGTTTTGTCCGGCACCGACATTCACTTCCATGGAATGATTGCTAAGATGGGTGATGGCTGGGCAGTGGCGACCGACCGACGAGGCTCGCTTTTACCGGCCACGGTGCAGTAATAATCGCGGAGATTTGTTGCCGCTCTCCGGATACGGAGGTAACCATGAAGCGCCTTTTGTTTATTGCGATTCCTGGTCTCTTGGTTTTCCCGCTCACTGCTTTCGCTCAACATTCCCAATCGGCGAAGAAGTACGTTAAGCATGGTATCGAACGTTTTGGTAAAGGCGACATCGCCGGCGCCATTGTCGAGTTTGATCGCGCGCTAAATGTCGATCCGAAGCTGGCCGAGGCCTACCTGAATCGCGGCAAAGCGAAACGCGCCAGCGGCGATCTGGACGCTGCCATTTCCGACTATGAAATAGTCTGCGACCTGTCCCCACAACTGGCCGCGAACAACCGCGACATTACCGAGGCCTATCTGAATCGTGGTTATGCAAGATCAAATCGCCTGGATCTGGACGGCGCGCTCGCTGACTTTGATCGCGCAATCAAGATCGATCCGAACGACGCGGAAGCTTATTTCAAACGGGGCCGAGCGTTTCTAATTGAGGGCAATCCGAAATTCGCGATCGCTGACTTTGATAAGAGTATTTCGCTTGATGACCGCAACCCGCTCGTCTATGCCGAACGCGGGCTGGCTCATCAGACCCAGGGACAGGACAGGGAAGCACAGAGGGATTTTGAAAAAGGTCTGAAGCTGAATAACGACCTGCGGTTGATGCTTGATTTGCACCTGCTGGATTTGCAAATGCAGATAAAAGAAATGCGCCGGCGGCAGGCAGCGATTCAGAGGAACATTGCCCGGCTTAGCGGCTATAGCCCGCCGGATGCCGTATCTCGACATCGCGATCGAGCGGCTTGATGTCCAGCTTGTGGAAGCCTTTGGTGGTGTGCGTTGAAAGATAGGTGAGCGCGATTTGTCGGCTCAGCGACTGATCAATCTGTTTTAGAAAAGGACCGAAGCTCACCGGTGCTCCCGTGCCCTGAAAGAAAGCCTGCCCGCCAGTCTCCGTCGACAATTTTTCCAGACACCCCTGACCGTTAGCACTCAGCAATTGGTTCCCGATTGCCCCAGCCGCCGGAACGTAAATCGAATATATCGCTACGCCACGGCGTTGCGCTTCGGTAATTGCGCGCTGCAAATCGAGGCTCTGGCCTGGAGAAGCACTATCGAGTCCCCGCGAGACATCGAGTCCGTCCGAAACCACAATAATCGCGCGACGACCAAGAGGCTGCGCATCAAACCGGCGCAGCGCTTCGATAATCTCAACGAACGGGTTGAAGGGTCCGGCACTCGCCGTTCCCAGCGGAACCCTCACGCTAGTCGCCGCTTTTTCCAGGTCGTTGGTAAACTTACGCCGAACTTCGAGGCTGCCGGAACGAATGTAACCAACCATGATCCGCGAGCCCACCGGCAAGTGACGAATGAAATCCGCGATTCCGCGGGTTTCGCTCGCTACCGAAGAAACCAGATCGTCCTGAATTAAGATCGCCAGTGTTAACGGGTTGTCTGTCGGGCCGCGGACCGAAAGAATGGTCTGCATCTCGCCGTCCTCGCGCAGCAGGAAATTGACGGTCCGCATTTCAGCTTCCCGTTTAGACTCGCGCACGCGAACAGTTACGGGTACGGTGACGGGCTTTGCCGGACCCCGCGACCGGCCAGACCCATCGCGTTCGCCTTGCCCATGGGCCACCTGTCCATGCAACGACAGAGAAACAAGGCTGACGAGGAGAAGGGTCCTAAGCTTTGCCGCTTTGTTCATAATCGTTAGATGCCGGAACAGTTGTCTCGATAACGCTGACCTCAGTCATTCGGAATCCTATTACAGCCGATGATATTACAAGGATACCTGAAGCCAAAGCGAACTCTCGCCCCTCATTGAGCGGGGGTTGGCGTGGGTAGCACACACGAGTATCATTCCCGTTGCCGAAACCTGGCAATAATCCCATGGCAGATCAAGATCCCATCCTGATCATGAGCGCGAACGATCAGTCTGGAAAACTGACCGACCGCGAACGCAGAATGGCGCAGATTTGGCGAACCGCTCCGTGGTTGGCCCTGGCTGGTGTGACAGTCATTCCACCGGCCGTCCTCCTGCTCGCATATTTATTGCCCGGTGCTTCTACTATTTTTCTGGTTCTCGCTCCTAGCTCAATCCCCTTCTCGGTGATCGCCGCGATCATTTTGAGCCTAACCCTGCTCTTCCTTCGCCGTCGATGGGCAGGCAAACTACGCAACCATCTCGCGTCGGACGGAATAACTGCCGATGAAGTTGAATACTTTCTGCCGGAGCTTACCAGCGGCGAACGACGCGCTCTGCGCGAGATGGAAAAAAACCAGCCGCTGCTTGCTGATGCTTATCGCGAGACCCTCGCCCTGCGTCTGAATGCCTCCCGATTGTCTGCAAACTCGCGACGCAGCTTATTGCTGGTCGAAAGACGCATCAATCGCGCGCGATATCTTAATGCTCCGGACACCGCTATTTTGATCGAAGAGTTGGGCCGCGATCGAGCCCGGCTCGAAGTCGTCAAACAGGAGGCGGCTTCGCGTCGCGCCGAAGCCGAGGCGCGCTTGCAGATGATCGAAGCCGCCGCCAGCAGAGGGGCGGGTTGGGCTGAGACTAATTACATGCTTCAGCGGCTGGATCAGGGAAGGAAGCACCTGCCGCTGGGGCTGGAGAACGCGCGCGCTGAACAAGAGCTGCGAGAAGACGCTGAACGGGAGTTGCGTAAGGAACTTGCGCCTTGAATTTCTCTTCCGCTTTGCTGTTAGAGGTGCGAAAAGTGTTTCCCCGGATCGAACAATGGCGAGGGTGCAGGCCTCGCCATTGTTTTTGGGAAATTATCGACTCTATGATGGAAGGCCCCAAAGGCCTTGCGCATCTTAGGTTCGCAAACACCGCATAATGATCGCCTCCCCTTTCGCGTGGGAATCTAAAGCCCTATCGCGGTCGATTAACCGGAGCGCCCGCCCGAATAACGATCTCAGTCCCTCTTCCCAGTTCGAGATCGTTTCGTCCCTGGACGTAAACTGAGCCGGCTCCGCCACCGGCGCCAAGGATGGCTCCGATCGCTGCTCCTTTTCCACCACCCGCGATTGCACCGATGATCGCGCCTACCGCTGTCCCCATGGCCGCGCGCTGGCCGGTTTTATTGGTCTGGCTTTCATCGCGCACGGTGCCTTCGCTGTCGACGCGCACGATCTCGCCATTCGCTGAGCGCACGCCTTCAACGAGTCCCGCAAAGCGATAGCTGCGGCCGTCACGCAGGCGAATGCTGTCAAAATCAAGTGTCATCACCGACCGCCCGGTCAGCCGTCCACTGCGCTCGACGTGCGAGACGTGCCCTTCAATAGTGGCTCCTGAGAACTCCGCCGGTTCGTTAACTCGCAAAGTAAAGCGGTCGCCGACTACAGCGGTTCGGGTGGACAAGCTGTCATCCAGAACAGCCACGACTCGATCACCATCCGGCACCACGAAGCCGCTGGTGGATGTCGGATAATTCTGCGGATTGTAGATGCTAAACTGAGCGACGTCGGAAAACTTCTCGTACATGCTCTGCACTACGATCGGCCGCGACAGTCCCGTAACGTAGACTCGGCGCATAACATTCATTCGGCGTCCACTGTCAATCGGATCAAAGGTCACGGTGAACTCGTTGCCGGTGTCACCGGTAGAGCTAACCGACAATTGGTTGGCAGTCAGGGTGGCGCGCGAACGAATCATGCGTCCGTTCTGAGCAGTTTCAACCCGCTCGCGCCCATCAGCCTCGAAAGAAATCTGCGGAGCGCGTGTCGACGCCAGCGTTACTGTGCGGCCGTGTACATCGATGGCAATCTGATCCGGTGAATCCAAACGCTGCACCAATGAATCGCGGATCCGTCGTCGATCGCTGGGCGCCAGATCCCGTGTCGCCTGATCGGCCGCCCGCTGGGCGTCGTCACTGCGCGAAACATCAATCCGATAGGTTCCTGTGAACTGGCTCACTACCGGATTGCCAGAAGGCGGATAGACCCCACCGCTTTGGGGCCAACTGACGTTGTAGCTATTGGCAAGTTGATTCAGATCGACTCGCATGCTCGACCAATAGTTCCGCGAGCGCGCGTCCAAAGTGGTACGACGTGCGAAGTCATCCACGCGCGCTGCGCGATTCAAAACGTCCTGTACGTCCGTCGCCGCCGCCTGGCGCTGGTCAAACCGAGCATGCAGACGACGCACGCTATCGTCAAAGTCGCGCACCAACAGGTTGATATCCTCGTTACTGCCGTAGGTCTGGGCAGTGTTGCGCTCACTCCATACCTGCACGCTGTTGCGGAAAAGATTCGAACGATTCTCGATGCGCAGGATCAACTGCCGCACCGATTGATTCGGACCGCGGTAAACGCGGCGCTGCGCCTGAGCCGACAGGCTGACCAATATCAGACAAACAATCGGCATTACTGTGGCGAAATAACGTTTTCTCATTGTTCCTTCCTCCAGTCCTTGCTCAATGTCTTGTTCGCACACCGCCTCCCCGGATGCGTTGGCAATCAACTCGCGGGCCAAACGCCGGCGGTAACCGGGAGAGCCCAACGGCCGAGGTTCAAAATGGGTTGTGAAGGGGACATAACTGGGATTCCGCGGCCACCGCCAGGGGTTGCCGCCATAAGCCCGATGCGAAGAGAAACTCGTCCTAACAATTTCATTACAGCGAAGAGTATTAACATCGGTCGCCCTGCGTTTTGAAAACGACCATGTTATTCTTTCGTTGAATTTCAGGTACTCACCACGAATGGCTGAGAAAGGAACCACCGCTAACATTCACTTTGCCGGCGATGACCTGTTCGTCGGCATTACCCCGTCAGGACATGCCCAGGCAATCGAAACCGACTCGGCTCGCTCCCGGGCGGCCACCCCGATGGAGCTTTTGCTAATCGCTTTGGGAAGCTGTACCGGTGTGGACGTGATTTCGATCCTGAAAAAGCAACGTCAGGAAGTTACCAATTACCGCATCGAAGTAAGGGGCGAGCGTCGGTCAGAGTTTCCGCGCAGCTATACCCGCCTGGAGGTCAAACACATTCTGCGTGGGCGTCGTTTGGCAGCGTCGGCTGTGGCTCGTGCAATTGAGCTTTCAGATCAGAAATACTGTAGCGTGGCCGCGACTCTGCGTGGCGCCGCTGAAATCGTCACGAGTTATGAAATTGAGGAAGAAGATCAGACGAATGAGCAGGCCTAGGCAGTCGTGGCGATCCCAACTAATCTGCTCCGGTCTGCTGCTGGCGTGCGCTTCCCTTGCCTCTGCCCAAACCGCCACCGATGCTTCGCTGAACGCAGTGCGCGCCAGCGACCGCGCCGACCGCACGGCGAAGGGAGGGTTCGCCCAGGTAACACCGGCGGAGCACATGCGCCGGGCCGGAATCTATCTGGCCAATCGAGCTTTTGCCGCCGCGCGCGAACACTGGCAAGCGCTGGTCGACAATTATCCCAACGACGCAAACGTTCCCGCGGCGCTTTACGGCATCGGCCGCACCTTATATCAGGAGCGACGTTACGAAGATGCGCGCCAGGTTTATGACCGGCTCGCTCGCGACTATCCGCAAACAAAGGAAGGCCGCGAAGGCCTGAACTTCTCGGCATCGTCGCTGCTGCGCATGGGCCGGGGCGCGGAAGCAGCGGCGCGTTATGCCGAGTATCTGGAAAAGTATCCGAACGGTGAGCGCATCGACACTGCTTATCTGAACATCATCGACGGGTTGCGAGAGGCCGGCCGGCCACAGGAAGCAATCGTCTGGGTTAACCGCACGCGCGAACGCTTTCCCGGGACCCCGATAGATGTAAACGCGCTATTCGCGCGGCTGAGATTGGATGTGGCTCTGGGCGACTGGCAGCACGCAGTGCAAAGCGCCGATGAACTACTGAGCAAGCCTGTTCCCAGCGGCACGAACACTAACGCAGACGAAGTGCTTTACCTGAAAGCGCATGCCCTCGACCAGGCGGGCCGCACTCAGGAAGCGATTCGCACCTTTCTGATGATTCCCGACAGACTCAATTCATATTATGGGGGGATGGCGACGGCCAGGTTGGTGGCGACTGGGGATGCGACGGCGCGCCAGCGTGCTGCCGAACGAAACCAGACGGTGCAAGCTTCGATCGCCAACGCTGCCACCGGTTATCCGGCTCCTTATCGTTTTCAAATTGTTAGTGAGGCAAAGAAACGCGGGCTCGACCCGCGTCTGGTGTTATCGATCATGAAGCAGGAGAGCCAATTCAAGCCCAACGCGAAATCGCCATCGGCCGCGCGGGGACTCTTGCAGCTCACCATTGATGCGGCCGAAAAATATGCGAAGCGTGCCGGCGTCAATCGCGTGACCGAAGATTCGCTTTACCGGCCCGACGTGGCAATCGCCATTGGCTCAGAATATCTGGGGCAACTCTCAAACATGTTCGGCGGATTATCCGAGGCCATCGCCGCTTCGTATAATGGCGGCGAAGATAACGTCGCGCGTTGGCTGGCGCGCTCAAACCAAAGGGACGCAGGCGTCTTTACCGCCGAAGTCGGATTCACCGAATCAAAGAACTACGTCTACAAAGTGATGGCCTTCTACCGCGCCTACCGCCAACTCTATACGAGCGATCTAAAGCGACGATAAGATCATTTTCGAATTGTCATTTGACAGTTTTCATTTGTTATCGCGGTCTGCTACGGGCTTGCTTCGTGGATCGTTCGCTCGCTGGCGTATGACGAACTGTCCACGAAATCACACTAAACGACACGGACAAGGCCAACAAATGGCCAATGCAAAATGTCCAATGAAAAATGGGAAATCCGCTTTCTGCAGTTACGCCCAGAACTAACCGCTATGGCTCGGGACAGTATTTCGGCTCGAACCCTTTTGCGCGTTCGCGACGATCCAGTACGTCCGGTCGCCGGTACTCGCGCGGGATTATTCCCAGACGCACCAACGTCGCACGATATTCGTAGCGAATCGTCACCTCGCCCGCGGGCCGCGAATCCAAATCCATCTTGATCCATTGCACGTCGTTGCGGACTGAGCGGCCAATGCCAGTCGCTGCCGATTCATCATCCGGCGGCGGGTAAGCTTCAGTGCGTGACTTTTCCACGGACCGGTTGTCGGTTTGGCTCGATTGTCCCGAGGTGCCGGATTCCGGCGACGTTCTATCGCTTCGGATCCGACCGTCCTCCTTGGGCGGCCGGGGCACTACCGGCATGATCGTAAACGGTTTGCGCTCGCGAAAGAACACCGCCGAGATCACGCCGAGGTTCGCGGTCTGGCCGAGTTTGGCTCCGTAAGAATCACGCTCAGTCGTGAAGTAAAAGCGGCGCGCGTTTTCCGAGCTCATCTGCCAGCCGCGAACATGAATTGTTCCATATGGCTCAATCACCCACTTGTGTGCGTCCCAGGCGCTGGTATGACGCGCATCGATCGTATTCAATCCGTCGACCGCCAACGCCACCGCTACGCGCGTGCCCAGTGGATTGTGAATGCGCAGCTCATACTCAGCATTCTCGAGGGCTTCCACGTAACGCCGCCCGCGGGCCTCGTATTCACCTGTCGGCCGGCCGTCGACGATTACTTCGACTGAGAATCCGTTCTCTGCGACGACAGGTTCCGGGTATAGAGCTTCGGCGTCGGACTCGCGATCGTCAGCGACTGCTTCCACGCTTTGCGCGCCATACCTGTGCGCGACCACAGCCACCACCACCAGCAACGTTAACCCGACTGCGGGCAAAAGCTTTTTCCACATCGTTATTCTCCCTGCTAATAGAATTTCGGAGTTCACCGCTTGCAGAACGGCCAGGCGCGCGGGTTCTTGCAGGGCCAGCCTGCGGAGTTTCGACTTTTTTCGGGCAGGTCTTTACTTGGATAAACGGTGTTCAGAGTACCGACTTTAGTCGGGCTTTTATTAAATAAGAAAGAACTCAACTGAAATTGGCACTCTGAACGCACCAAAAAGAAACACCCCCCGCCAAAATCTCAGTTTGGGTAAATCCGGTTCGGCGCGCTAGAATGGCGGCGCTTTCTTATTTCCATTATGAGACCCGAGCCAAACGGCTGCGACCAAAGTGCCGAGGCTGGGAATACGCGAGGATTGAATGGCTGAATACGTCTTAACTGCAACCAAGAGCAACACGCGCCCCGGCTCGTTTTATGATCGCATCGAACGGTTTTATGATCTTACTTTCAAACTCAACGGCTATGGCCGGTCGCTCGATCAATATTTCGAGGATCATCCGTTGCCGGTCTTTCCCAACGCCCGAATTCTGGATGCCGGATGCGGCACGGGGACGTTGACCCTGGCGATGCTAAGAACGCTGAAGGTTCCGGTGACACTAACAGCACTCGATCTCTCGGCCTCGTCGATGGCCACCGCCAAGAGGTACGTCAACAAAAACAATCCACGCCAGCAACCAGTGCGATTTACGCGCGGCAATATCCTCGCCTTACCATTTGCCGACGACGCTTTCGATTTGATTGTGACCAGCGGGGTGTTGGAGTACGTTTCGCTTGATGAAGGGCTGAGCGAACTCGGGCGGGTGACGGCGCCGGGTGGTTATCTACTTCAGTTGCCGATGCGTCCTTCGCCGGTTACGACCCTTCTGGAGATGCTTTTCCGGTTCAAGTCTCATCCGCTGCAAGATGTTGACGAGGTTACCGGTCGCTATTTTCAGCTCGCCAGCCACTATCGCTTCCCGCCATTTCACGCGATCGGATGGTCGCGTTCGGCAGTACTCGCCCAAAAAATTTGAACAATTAGGAGACGGCCTCAGCCGCAGGTGCAGCGCCGCCGCCTTGACGCTCACCGGCCACTACGAAATCATCTTCGAAAGGTCTAGGAAGTCGGAAAGTTACTTCAATCCCCCTTGTTTCATCATGGTAGAACCCAGTCTCGAGTATTTTCAGATCCTGATAACCTAAGGATTCTGTTGAGGGGCGTGGCTGGCCAGTGATCTGGCTAAGTGCCCAATTGTAAAATGCTGTTTTGTCAGAAACAGTCAGACGATCAGTGCGTCGAAACTGCGACGGGGGATTGACACACTTGGGTTGAATCTCTCCGTCCTTAACTCTGCAGATCGCCAACTGGCCTGCCTCGCACACAAGCCGACCGCCCGGTGGGTTTGGACATTCACACTCGTTTTGATTTCCGTTCATTGACAAGAACCTCCTTCGCAGGCGCTTAAGTTCGAATCTTCAGGTTATACGTTGAATCATCAAACGTTACATCATATTTTCGAATTGCGTTTGGATTCTCAGTGATCGAACGCAACTTACGAATCGCATCACTCGTATCGGTTGTCTTGAGGTGCCAAGCCTTAAGTGGAGCATCCAGTTCTCTCTCGTCGAATCCCTCGTAATTAGGTACTGCGCCGTCGTTGTTTGCAAAAGTATCTACGGTTTGCCTAAAGGTCCAACCAAGCGGCAAAGTAAAATTGAACCCTGGTGGAAATCCAACCACTTTCGGGAAGAAAAACCAAACGACGAAAAAGAGCCCGAAGCCGATTGAGCCCATTACGCTGTACTTGGTGCCCGCATTAACACTGCCTTCTATTCTAACCAGCGCATCCCCCGAAATCAGGGCACCGGCAAAGCCTGCACACAGAGCGCAGAGGAACTTAAGAATTGCACGCTGGTCAGGGGTTAGGGTCTTGGCTTTGAAGAAAGCAACAATCGAGAATGTGACCAATACGATTACGAACCCGAGCCCGATCCAAAGCTGGTATTGCTGCAGGATGGTCATTGAGGCACCCTCCTCTTAGTGGTGATGGGAAGTCGTACTGTTAAAACCTGACGCCTAAGGTATGCATTGATAGCAGTTCTGTCAACAATTCGGGAACGGAAACGCGTTGTATGAAGGTGGTAACGATCTTCGGAGCTCGGCTGGCGACGTAAACTCCATAATCAGCCAAAACCATCCTCACCAGCAGGATCTCGCGCCTATCACTTCACCGCCGACACCGGCGCCATCCGCAGGATCCGATCGTCATCACTCGCCGGTTGCCCTCGTCCATCGCGATTGGACGTCGAGAAGTAGATCAATCCATCCGGCCCTTCGGCGATGTCACGAATGCGGCCGTACTTTCCTTCCAACAGATTCTCCTGACTTACTACTCGACGACCGTCCAGGGTCACGCGGATTATTCTTTCGCCACGCAAACACCCAAAGAAAAAGTTTCCTTTGAACGCCGGCAGCGCCGAGCCGCGATAGAACATTCCACTCGCGGGCGCGCACGCCGGTGTGTACTCCAACAACGGCGACTCCATCCCAGCCTGCGTCGCGCGATGATGAATCACCGGCCAGCCATAATTCTTGCCGCGCTCGATGATGTTCACCTCATCGCCGCCGCCGGGTCCGTCGAAACCGCTCGGCCCATGCTCAGTCTCGAACAACAGATTTGAGCCGGGCTGAAAATCGATACCCTGCGAGTTGCGGCTTCCATAAGCCCAAATCTCCGGCCGCGCATTCGCTTTGCCGACGAACGGATTATCAGTTGGCACGGTGCCATCATCGTTCAGCCGCAGAATTTTTCCCGCCAGCGAATCCAGCTTCTGCGCCAACTCGCGGTTGGTCGCATCGCCGGTCGTGATATAGAGCTTGCCGTCCGGCCCAAAGCGCAGGCGGCAGCCGGCATGAAACTGCGCTGCGGGAATGCCCTCAATAATCACTTGGCGATCGGTAAAGCCACTTGGCGTCTCCCGATAACGCACGACGCGGACCTGCGTGCCGCCAGAGTTGTAAGCGTAAGAAAGATAAAGGAAATGATTTGAAGCAAACTGCGGATGAAGCGCGACGCTCATCAATCCGCTCTCGCCTTTCGGCTCAACATCAGGAACTGTAAACAGCGGCGTCGGGCGCAACTTCCCATTTTCATAGACGCGCACCCGGCCGGGCCGCTCAGTGAAAATCATCCGGCCATCCGGCGCCCAGACTATCGACCAGACAACCTCGAGGTTCGGAATGACAGTTTCAACTTTGAAACTGCTCATGGTTTGCGGAGAGGTTTCAACTTCTCCGGCGCCGCGACCCGGCGGCGGATGACTGCATGCCAAAGCGACTAGTGTGATCAAAGAAGTCGCCAGGAGCGCTAATGACCTGTCATCGCGATTGCGGTGCGACTGCGTTATTTTCCATTTGTCATTTGTCATTTGTCAGGTTCCATTTATCCGTCGCCATTGAGCTCCCGCTCTGGTCGGAAATGGCAAATGTGAGATGGAAAATGATGAATGGAAAATGGTTCCGACTCCCCAGTGCTCACTGCCCACTGTTTACTGTTGTATATACTCATGCAACAACCTTAATTCATCCCCCTGCTCTCCCAGTTCCACGCGCAGCAGGTCGCGCATAGAAAGCATCCCGACCCACTTCTCACCATCGACGACCGGCAGATGCCGGCTGCCGATCTGCTCCATTCGTTCCAGGGCCTGATGCGGAGTCTCGTCACAACGAATCACCGCGCGCAGCGGACTGGTCACATCGCCTAGTTTCAACGACGCCGGATCGTGCTTAGGCACGACCACGCGATTCAACAGGTCGCGTTCAGAGAAGACGCCCATCAACCTCCCTTCCTCATCGAGCACACACACGGCGCCGATTCGCCTGCCAGCCATAAACTCCGCCGCTTCCATCACGGACGCCGTAGCTTTCATCGAATAAGGCTCTCGATCACGAATGACATCTCTGATCAGCATCGCCGCGCCTCCTGGTCGATTAAGTTGTTCGAGTAGTAGCTATTATATGAGAGTCACGCGTGGTAAGGAAGAGGGAACGTTGACTTAGTAAGGAAGAGGCCCGACTACTCGAAAAAAGGTGAGCATGACAAAAACGCCGCGCTCACCCTATTGCCTATTAGCCGGATCTGATTGTTACATTCTCCGTCCGCGTCGATGACGACGGCGATGGCGGTGCCGCCAGCGCCAGTTCCCATTACCATTCTTGTGGCGTTCCATCCGGTTGCGATCATTCCGGTCGCGATTATTGTTTTGTCCGGGAGTGCCAGCGAATGCCAAACTGCCGACGCTGAAGATCATCAGCAGGATAAGTCCTATGATTTTCTTTATGAGCATGTGTCTCCTTTCAGAGATGTCAACGTGGTTTAGTAGCCAGAAGGTTTTGCGCGGTGGCTCGTTCGCCACTCCACGCTCTCATATCCGCAGGGGCTTCCGAAAAAGCATGTGCGCGCTGCTCGCATTTTCTCGCTCTCCCTGGGAGATGAGCGGGAAGAAAATTGAGAGCCCTCCCTTACGGTCGGGCTAGTGCCCGGTAAGTTACTGTTCCGCGGGCTAATGCGCCGCCTTTGCCGCCACCTGGTCGATCGCATCTACCACCGCATCCGGCCGGGTAAAGGGAATCTGGTGCCCGGTCTTCTCCAGCACGACCAATTCGGAGTGGGGCAGGGCTTTGTACAAGCGATGCGCATTCTCTATTGCCGGCACGATCAGGTCCGAGTCGCCGGTGACGATCGAAACCGGCACACGCAAACGTGACCTCTCGCTCACAGAATCGGCTCGCGATGAATCGAACGAATCCGATTCGCGATGGTTCGATTTGATGAGTTCAGCATAGCGCAGACTTAATTTTGGCAAGCTCTCGTTCAGCAAAGCGTCATCGATGGAATACCATTTCACTTTCTTTGGCCGCGTCCATTCCGAAAGCACGTGCCGCAGATAATTTTTTGGGATCGGATCGGGCGCGAAGGCTTTCGTCACATCCGTTCTTACCAACCAGGGACCAATCAGAGGCGTAAACAAAAAATTGACGATGTCCCCGATGATCGGAAAGCCCGGCAGCTTGCTCAGAAATGAAACTCCGTCGTCGCTCTCGTAAACTGCCGGGGCCAGGAGCACCAGGCCCGACAAGTCATCCGGGAATTCCAGCGCGTAGGCAAGCGCCAGCGCGCCTCCCCAGGAATGCCCAACCAGGATCGGTCGTTCGATCTGAAGCTCTCTCAGCGCGGTATGAAGCATCTGCGCCTGAATATCAACGGTGATGTCGCGGTGATTGGGCCGATCGCTGTGTCCGTGACCCGGTCGATCAAAAGCGATGGCCTGATAACGTGAAGAGATTGGGGTGTAGAGTCTGGCCCAGTCCTGACAAGAACCGGGATTGCCGTGAATCAATATCACTGGCCGGCCGGCGCCTTTGATTACAAAGTGCAGGCGCGCGCCGTCGACCGTGACAAATTTCGATTGGGCCTGAGCATAGACATGAGCAACGCGCGACGCGATGTAGGCTTGCTTGAGTCGGCCGGTGACCCTCATCGAAACAATCTTTCACTCAAAGAAGCAATTCACCACAGAGGACACAGAGAAGGACTGATACGCACAGACAGGATCATTCGCTTCGATTCAGGGGGAAACCTAATCCGCATGAGATTTCGCTCGTAAAGGAGCTTTGATCTTAATGGCGAATCCAGTTGCTATAAAACATTTGGCTCCTAAACCGAGCCGCGTAAGCTCTAGCTCGTCAATTTCGGGGGCTGCGTTCTATTCACAACCTTAGACGAAGGGCTGAGGGTTTTGGTTACGTTTTCACGAGCAATGCGCAGGACCTGACGCGTGAGGAGTTGCGTGAGACCACCTGGTACCAACGCGCGCACGATCGCGTGGCCCACTCGCGGGGGAATCGTGACGCCGGGCTGACTCAGGATGTATTCGCTCTCCCACCAACTGGGGACGAACTTTCCCTTGAAGCGACGCAAGCCATCGAAGTTATAGAATGCGCCCAGCTTGCGCGAAGCCGCCCGAAACGTGCGTTCAATCATGGGATGCTCGCCGCAGGCAATATCCTCGGTTCCTTCGGTGGCGAGTGGCGCAGTGCCCAAGGTCGCCAGCGGAACTCCTTCCGCTTTCAAAGCCATCAAAGCTTCAAAGACCAAAAGCGTCGCCGTGCCCTGCGGCGCGTCGGGCAAGCGCAGGACGTCTTCCAGATACCAGGCTTTGCGCGTGGGTATTGGACTGGCAGCGAGAAAGCCGACCAATTCGCCATCAACGCGCGCAGCGAAATACTTTTTGTGGTCAGAATGCAGAAAAGGATCGAGAGCTACCAACCAGCCAAATGTGATGCCCGCGCGACGAGTACCAAGCCAGCGGAGGCAAAGCCTGGCAGTCTCGGCCTTCAACTTTTCGTTAACCGTCGAAACAACTTCGACCTTCACGCCGGCCCGGCGCGCCTGGTTCACGCCGGCACGGAGTTTCTTTGCACTGTCGCCGCGCGGATTCCAGGCCTTTAGATCAAAGTATGGAGAGGCGCCGACTTTCACGGGTGTGAATTGTCTGGACGAAACCAGCTTAGCCAACTCAGTGGTGGCGGGAACGAAAGCAGCAACTCTCCCCTTTTTATTGGCGAAGGCCGCGAACTGTCGCGCCAACTCAGCCATGTCTTCGCGTGACGCCAAAGGATCGCCGGCTGCCAGCCAGACGCTGCCGAACTCGCTGTAAATAACTGCGCCGTCGATGTCCGGAGTAGACCAAAGCAGCGCCCCGGGCGCGATGCTGACTAAAGAATGCGGATTGTAACCATAGAGGGTTTGCAGCCGCAGCAGTTCACCGGTCGGATCCGGGGTTCGCTGTCGCCGCCGCTCAGCGAGGGCGAAATTGATGCGCGCTTTCATGTAACGCGCGCCATAACCCGCGGCCGCGCCGCCGCCGGCGGCTAACCACCACAATTGCCTTAACGGAATAAACATAAGGGGACAGTCTGATAACCCTTTTACCCCTCCTGGGTCGCCTCAGTCAACCTAAGATGTTAGATAACGACGAATCGGGTTTGGTTTCCTAAAGCTTAGCAAAAGCGTCCACGAAAACACACGAAAATGCACTAACAAGACCCGATTTACCGCTTCGTGTTGTTTCGTGGATCGTCTGCGTTTTCCTCTGCGGACCTTTGCGAAAACCTCCGCGTCCTCTGCGTTTAGGTCTTGCTCTTCGTTGGTTCGCCCAGCGAACTGGTTGGATCGAATGCTATCTGCTAAATTCCCTCACCCGGGAGTTTCTTTTTTCTCTGCGTAATCTCTGCGGGCTCTGCGGTGAATCTTAACCGCGAAAAGCTCACCGCAGAGACGCCGAGGGCGCGGAGGACGCGCAGAGTTTTCTTCTGGAGACCGTTCAATGAATCGATCCAGACTGAAGAGAACGTGGCTGTTGGCCTTGCTCACTACAATTCCGTTTTTGGCAATTCTACTCTTTCCATCAGGAGCACACATGGAAGCGACATCACCAGCCGGACCTCGCTTTACTATCTCCTTTCCTGAGAGCGCGAGCAAAGAACCACTCGATGGCCGTCTGCTCTTACTAATCTCCACCGACAACTCAAAAGAGCCGCGCCTTCAGATCAGTGAAGACCTGAGCACGCAACAGGTATTCGGCGTCGACGTTGACGGATTGAAACCTGGACAGCCGGCGATCTTTGACGCAACCGCGCCTGGCTATCCCTTACGCAGCTTGGCACAGGTTCCAGCAGGCGAATATTGGGTGCAGGCTCTCCTGCATCGCTATGAGACTTTCCATCGCAAAGACGGACACACCGTCAAACTGCCGTCGGATCGCGGCGAAGGCCAGCAATGGAGCCGTGCGCCCGGCAATCTTTACAGCACGCCGCGCAAGATTAAAATCAGCGGCGATACCGGTGAGGCCATCCAGTTGTCATTGGATCAAGCAATACCACCAATAGCACCGCCGAAAGATACGCGTTACGTCAAACACATTCGCATTCAGAGCAAGCTACTGACGGAATTCTGGGGCCGCCCGATGTATCTCGGCGCGCACGTGCTCTTGCCCGAAGGCTTCGATACGCACCCCGACGCGCGTTATCCGCTGGTCATCTTTCACGGACATTTCCCCGAAGACATCGGCGGCTGGCGCGAGACGCCGCCTGATCCCAACCTGAAACCGGAGTACAGCGAACGCTTCCACCTCGAAGGCTATAACCGCATCGAACAGGAACAGGCTTACAAGTTTTATCAGGAATGGACGAGCGCCAACTTCCCACGCTTTCTGGTCGTCGAGATTCAGCACGCGAATCCTTACTATGACGATTCATACGCCGTGAACTCCGCCAATCTCGGCCCGTATGGCGACGCAATCACCTATGAGCTGATTCCGAAAATCGAAAAACAATTTCGCGCTCTCGGCAAAGGCTGGGCGCGATTTCTTTATGGAGGCTCGACCGGCGGTTGGGAAGCTTTGGCCGTGCAACTTTTCTATCCGGATGAATACAACGGCGCGTGGGCCGCATGTCCCGACCCGATCGATTTTCGCGCCTTCACGGTGGTGAACATCTACGAACACGAGAACGCCTACTACGCCGATGCGAAGTGGAAACGCGTGCCGCGCCCAAGCAAACGCAATTATCTTGGCGAGCTGGCCGCCACGGTGGAAGACCTCAACCAAATGGAACTTGTGCTGGGGACGAACAGTCGTTCCGGCGGACAGTGGGACATCTGGCAGGCCGTTTATTCACCCGTTGGCGCGGACGGTTACCCCAAACCGATCTGGGACAAAGCGACTGGCAAGATTGATAAGTCAGTGGCGGCGTATTGGCGCGAACACTACGACCTCGGCTACATCATGAAGCGCGACTGGGCAAAGATTGGTCCGAAGCTGGAAGGCAAGATCCACCTCTACGTCGGCGAGGCGGACAACTACTTTCTGAATAATGCCGTGCACCTGGTCGATGATTTTCTCAAGACAACTAAGAACCCTTTCTACGGCGGCGAAGTCGATTACGAATGCCGCGCCGAGCACTGCTGGAACGGCGACCACACCCGCCCGAATGCAATCTCGAGACTCCGCTACCATCAGTTCTACGCCCCCAAGATCGTCGACCGAATAATAAAGAGTGCGCCACCGGGCGCGGATTTGAAGAGTTGGCGGTATTAGGACTGCTAGGGAACGAGAATGAACCAGAACGTCATGAACTGCGGCGCCTCACTGACGGATGACGTTGCTTTCATCGAGAAAGGCTCACGATCACGAATGACCTGTCTGATCAGCATCGCCGCGCTCCCTTGGGGCTAAGGAAGTGTGCGCCCGTGGCGCTGTGCCTACTGCTCACTTGCTTACGCCTGATGCCTTCCGGTGTGAGTATTATTAGAGAAGTTGCGCGCGGTGTCTTTAGTGAGGGGTGGGGGTTGGCTACAACTTCCCTTGGCAAGGAATGTGGTTGGGTACTAGAGAAACACGTCATTTCATAAATAAACCTCGCGTAATTTTGCGTCGTTGAGCGCATCCGCAACTCCAACAAAAGAAATAGCGCCGTTTCGCAGGACGTAAATTCTTTGAGCGATTTTGAGGACTTCGCGTACCTTTTGCTCAACGATCAGAACGGAGATACCAAAGTCACGACTGATTTGCTGTATGTGGCCAAAGGCCGCCGAGATGAGGGGAGCCGCTAATCCCAGGGATGGCTCATCAAGCAAGAGTAAACGGGGCGACAAAACCAAGGCGCTAGCTAACGCCAGCATTTGCTTCTCACCTCCAGAAAGATTTCCGGCTAACTGACGTAGCTTCACCTTGAGCGAAGGAAACAGAGCAAGAGACTTTTCAATTCCATTATTCAAACTTCTCCTGTCGGGCAGAGCGTGCCCCCCTAACTCTAAATTCTCTTGGACTGTCAGCTCAGTAAAGACCTGATTTCCTTGCGGAACGTAAGCAACGCCCTCTTGAATCATGCGGCAAGGAGTTGGTGCTGGCACAACTTTGCCATCAAAAACAATTTCTCCTTCCCAAATTGGAATTAAGCCAAAGACGGATTTGAGCAACGTCGACTTCCCAGCGCCATTGTGACCGATGAGGGCCACGATTTCTCCTGAATTAACCTCAAGCGTAACACCGCCCACGATCAGTTTCTTTCCGTAGCCAGTAATGACGGTGTTTATTTTGAGCAAGGCGAAGGTATCAGGCAAGGTACGCCTCCATGATCTCTGGCCGTTCCAATACCTCGTTGGGTTTGCCCCTAGCGATAAGCTGCCCGTTGTCCATTACAATAACTTCGTCGGCCGCGTGACGGATCGCCGAAATATCATGCTCGATGAATATTACAAGTTTTCCTTCGGTGTGAAGTTGCCGCAGGAGATCAAGAATGCGTAAAGCCATTTTAGGGTGAACTCCAGCTACCGGCTCATCCAGCAGTAACACTTGTGCTCCTGTCGCCAAACAACAAGCTAGCGCCAAAAGTTTCTGCTGCCCATAAGAAAGCTCGCCCGCCAAGACTTTAGCCTTGCTTTCAAGTCCGACGAACTCTAGAAGCAGCATTGCGTCTTTGCGATTTTGAGTTTCTTCTTTTGCCACGCTGAACCGTGAGATTGCCCTTAATAGCTTCTCTCCGTGCTGACGCGGACGACCAAGGAGGACATTTTCCAAAACTGGAATTTGAAGAATGAGACGGAGGTCCTGAAAAGTGCGAACAACTCCTAATTGTGCGATTTGATAAGGTGAGAGGTGAGTTATCTCGTGGTTACCGAAAAAGCATCTGCCAGTATCAGGACGGAGAAACCCTGTCAAGATGTTGAAAAGTGTGGTTTTGCCTGCTCCGTTAGGACCAATGATTCCAACTCGGGCAATATCCTTGTTGGTGAAACCAATACTAAAGTCTTTAAGAACCTGTACGCCGCCAAAAGACTTTGTTAGACCTGTACACCGCAGCACCTTCACCGCCTTATCAAATAAGTTCAGCGTCCCAAATTGTATTTACCTATTAGACCGCGAGGCCGCACCATCAACATAACTAGCAAGAGTGTCCCGTAAAGAATCTGACGCACGTTAGCTGCGACTACGCTTGGCAGACCGACGAACCGTAAGATTTCCGGCAGCGCTACTAGCACGACGGCCCCGGCAGCGGGCCCCCACACATTGCCAGCCCCGCCGATGATGACTATTGACAAGATAAAAACACTCTCAGAAATCGTAAAACTCGTCGGGTCGATGAAGGCCGAGAAATGCGCGTAGAGGCATCCAGCGACTCCGGCTAAAGCGCCGCAGACGGCGAAGGCAGAAATTTTGAAGGAGAGCGTATTCTTGCCGAGTGTCTGAGCGAAAGGTTCATCTTCCCTGATGGATTTCAACACTCTTCCATAAGGAGAGTTCACCAGTCTGTGACAAACCCAGAACACTGCTGCCGCGGATACCAAAATCAAAAGCGTGACTGCCCATTGACTTCTGATCGCAAAGCCCATGAGCGACAGCGGCGGAATGCCCGGAATCCCAAACGCTCCGCGTGTGACCGATTGCCAGTTGTTTAAAACCGACCAGACGATCAACTGAAAGCCGATTGTAGCAATCACAAAATAGTCATGT
>Ga0137397_10000187_pt1 | contig 40836 bp, 44 predicted proteins | sample czorhiz116metaG_FD_106658 | JGI IMG/M metagenome (GOLD analysis project Ga0137397, IMG submission 106658) | Vadose zone soil microbial communities from Angelo Coast Range Reserve, California, USA - czorhiz1.16 metaG | ecosystem: Environmental > Terrestrial > Soil > Vadose zone | place: USA... | reverse complement strand
CGCGGCCGCCCACTCCCCCTCACCGGCGACCACGGCGTCGACGTGCCCGCGTCGCGTCCCTTCCTCCGGGACCGCCGAGGCGTGCGGTCCGCCGAAGACGACGGTGAGAGGCCTGCCGGCGGCCGCCCACGCGGCGCGCGCCTCGCGAGCCCGTCGGTAGGCCTCGCGCGCCGAGTTGGTGTAGGCCGTGACGAACAGGACGTCGTGATCTCCTCGATCCAGATCGACCTTGTCGCGCAGGATCTCCTCGAACGAGATCGGTCCCTCGATCTTGTCGTGCTGCACCGCGACGCGCGTGGCCGTGGTCAGGACGCCGTTTTTTCGAAGGAACCCGATCAGGTAGGGAAAGCCGATCCCCGGGCTCCGCACGAAGGGCCCGATCGAGCGCTCCAGATGTCCGAGGAGACCCCTGCGGCGAAGCGGCTCGTCGACGACGTAGGAGTCGCGCGGGGTCATGCAGATCAGATTGCCGATCGTCGGCATACGTATTTCCCCCGGGATGCGCAGACCCGCGCGCCGGCGAAACTTTATCCCGGTGGGAATCGGAATGCAACACGGGAGATGCTCCGGACCCTTTTTCATTGACTGGGAGACCCAGGTCCGGTAGGATGCTTGGCGCACGCCTCGGATTGACTTCCGCACAGGTTGACCACGACGTGCCGCAGGGAGTTCCACTTTAATATTTCCGTGCACCCGATGTCGGGTTGAGGAAGAAGGATGGAGAGGACGGGCAATCATGCCCGCGCCTCGCTCGCGCGATACAGGAGAAGCAACATGGCCAGAGGCAAGGTGAAGTGGTTCAACGACGCGAAGGGTTTCGGGTTCATCAGTCCGGACGACGGTTCGAAGGACGTCTTCGTCCATCACTCCGCCATCAGCATGCCGGGGTTCAAGAGTCTCGCCGAGGGACAGGCGGTGGACTTCGACATCGTGCAGGGGCAGAAAGGCCCGGCCGCCGCGAACGTCCGCCCGGTCTGACGCCACCATGGGACGGAAACTGTTCGTAGGCAATCTTTCTTTCGAGACGTCGGACGACGATCTGAAGGAGGCGTTCTCGAGAGTGGGGGCGTGCGAGATGGCCGCGGTCATCAAGGACCGGATCAGCGGCCGATCGCGCGGCTTCGGCTTCGTCGAGATGGGCACGGACGAAGAGGCGCAGCGCGCCATCACCGAGCTGAACGGGAAGGATCTCCGGGGAAGGAACATCAGCGTCAGCGAGGCACGGGAGCGTTCCGAGAGCAGGGGACCGCGCCCCGCGATGGGTGGGTCGGGTGGCTCGCGCTTCGGGGACAACCGGCCTCCCGCCGGCCCCCGCTTCCGGAAGGACGGCGGCAGCCGCCGCGGCGTCCGGGCGAGGAAGCGCAGCCTCTGATCGGCCGGGTCAAACGGTGGTTTCTGAGGCCCGGGTGCTCTCGCGGGGCCGGAACGAGCGCGAGGTGAGTCCGCCGTGGCAAGACGATCGGGTTCGACCTTCAAGAAGCGCCAGAAGGAAATGGCGAGGCAGCAGCGCCAGCAGGACAAGCTGGCCCGCCGTCTGCAGAAGAAGAAGGAGCAGAAGGACCTGCCCCCCGGAGAGTTCCCCGGAGAGGCTCCCGGGGAGGATCCGGACATCGCCGGCATCCGTCCCGGACCGCAGCCGCCGCTCGAAGACGAACTGTAATCTACGCCGACGTACCCGCCCCCCCGCCCGAGTGCGGAGCCCGGTTTTTCGTTAGCGCGAAAAAAAGGCCCCGATCGCGCGGCGACCGGGGCCCAACGTGACAGGTCTTTTTCCGGACTGACTTGCCTGCGGCGCGGCTTAGCGTCCCCCGAGCTTCCAGGTGATGCCGGCCGAGACGGTGGTGAAGGTGGTGCTGTCGGAGAAGGTGTTCTCCTTCATGAGCGCCAGATCGGCGCGGAACGCCATCGTCTTGGTCTTGCCGAAGAAGATCCGCGTCCCGCCGCCGACCTGATAGGCAACACCGTTGTCGCTGACCGAGGACCCGGTGCTGGGGTCGACCGAGATGTCGGCGCGGCCGATGCCGGCCATCACGTACGGCATGTACTCCTTGTTGCGCGGATGGAAGTTCATGACGCCGTTGACCATGTACAGCCGCATCGTCGAGTTCACGCTCGTCCCGGCAACATCGCCGCTCTCGGAAGACGACGCGATCTGCCCTTCAATCTGCCACTGGTCGTTCAGGTGATATCCGCCGCGGACGCCGAGGAACTGGGCCGAGTCGCTGCCCGTGGCGTTCGAGTTGTTGACGTCGGCCTGGGCGACCTCGAAGCCGATCTCGCCCGTGTTGGCCGACTTGTTGGCTGGCTTGCTGGTGGCGGCGAACGCCGGCGCCCCGAGCGCCACTACGACGAACAATGCAAAGCAAAGGATCCGCTTCATCAGGTGTCCTCCCTTTCGGTGAATTGAACTGCGTCCCAGACCCGGAAGGTGTGATTTCCCGGGAATCTCAGCGAAGTCGCACCTCCCCTCCTTTCGTCCGGGGCGTAAAACTAGGTACGCGGAGGGGGCCGATCAAGCGAATGACGAAAACGTGGCGCAGTCGATCCGGGCCCGCGTTTCATTCGTGAAATCCACGTCCGGAGCGGGTTTGCCCGGAAGCGGGACGGGACCAGGCTACTGCGGGATCGGTGAGGCGAGGTCGGGGGAGCGGTACGCTTCCCGGCCGCCGACGAGGGTGAGAAGGACGCGCGCGTCCTTGATCCTGTCCGGCGCCAGGTCGAACAGGTTGTCCGACAGGACGATCACATCGGCGTACTTGCCTGCTTCGATGGACCCGCGGTTCCCCTCCACGAAGTTCGCGTACGCCCCCTGGATCGTGTAGGCGCGCAGGGCGCTTACGAGGTCGATCGTCTGCTCGGGGATCCACCCGCCGGGAGGCCGCCCGTCCAGCCCCTTGCGCGTGAGCGCCGTGTAGATCCCCACGAGCGGATCCATCTCCGCCACGTTCCAGTCGCTGGCGAAGGCCAGGGTCGCGCCGGAATCCCGCAGGCTGCGGAACGCCCAGGCGTACCGGGAACGCTCGGGCCCGATGTTCATCGCCCATTTTCCGGTGATGTCCGGGGCGCAGTGGCGGGGCTGCATGCACGCGACGACGCCGAGCGCCTTGAAGCGGGGAATGTCCTCGGGAGACAGGCACTCGATGTGGACCAGCTGGTGCCGGCTGTCTCGCGGGCCGTTCTGCTCGCGGGCGTACTGCAGGGCGTCGAGCGCCGTGCGGATCCCCCGGTCCCCGATCGCGTGGATGAACATCTGAAACTTCATCCGATCGATGCGGGCCACGACGGTCTTGAACTCGTCGGGCGGGTAGAGCGTCGCGCCCCGTTCACCGGGGCTGTCGCTGTAAGGCTCGAGCATGGCCGCCGTGTGCGGCTCGACGACGTCATCGATGTAGAGCTTGACCGCGGCGACCCGGAGGACGTCGTCGTCGAATCGCCGCCGCGCTTCGTCGAAGCGCGCGAGCTCGGACTCCGGTGTCCCTCGCGGGTGATACAGGGCGATCTGCAGGCGGGAATTCAAGATCCCGTCCTGCCGCGCCCGGCTGAAGAGCGAAAGGTCTTCCAGAAACGCCTGCGGCTCGACGATCGTGGTGATGCCGAACCGGGACGCGACCTCGAGATTCCGCTTCAGGCGCCCGAAACGGCGCCCCGCCGACCAGGACGGCAGGATCTGTCGCAGCGCCTGCTGCCCAGCGACTGACAGCCCCATGGTCGCGAACGACCTGAGGATGCCCGTCGGCTCCCCCGTGCGCGGGTCCTTGTCGACCTCTCCGTACGGCAGGCTGGCGGTGGTGCGGGTGATCCCCAGCCTCTTCAGGGCGGCGCGATTCAGCCAGACGGTATGGACGTCGTAGGACACCAGGAAGGCCGGCCGGTCGCCGGTCGCGACCTCGAGGTCACGCCAGGTCGGCAGGGCCCCACCGGGAAAGACGGAGTAGTTCCAGCCTTCCCCCTCGATCCATCCTCCCTCCCGCTGGGTGGCGACCGCGAACCGCACGCGCTGGTAGATTTCGCGGGGCGAGCGGACATCCGACAGCTGCAGCACGTCCGGGTCGGACCCGAAGGTGATGTGGTTGTGGCTGTCGATGAATCCCGGAAGGACGAGACGTCCCCGCACATCGAGGACCCGGGTCCGGCTCGATACGAAGCGAAGGATCTCGGCGTCGCTGCCCGTTGCCAGGATACGATCGTCCTTGATGGCAACCGCCTCGGTCCACGGCCGCGCCGGATCCACGGTGTAGATCTTCGCGTCGTGGATGACCAGGTCGGCCGTCTCCTGGCGCGGGACGCCGCACGCCGCGCTGAGAGCGAGGAGAACCGGGGCGAGGAGCCCCGTCCGGCGGGACAATCCGCACCCGGTCCCGTTCATGGGCGTCCCCGAGGCCGCATCCGCCCGAGCCTACCACCCTTGCGCCAATCCGAAGCTTCCGCCTAGAATATCTCACACGATCGGCCCCCTGGAGACGGGGAATGCCCCGCAAACCGGTGCAACGTCGCGGCCCGAGACTGCTGACGGTCTTCCTTCTTGCCTGTACGCTCACGGCCCCGTCCCGTTCCGCCGACGATCCCTCCTTTCATTACTGCCCGGTCTGCGGAGCGCAGAACCGCGCCGAAAACCGCTTCTGCATGAAGGACGGCACCCCTCTGCCGGCGATCGACCCCGAGCGCCGGGTGCAGGGCTTCGTCCGCTCGCCGGGAACGATCTCCCCGGACGAGATCCAGCAGGTCATGCGCCGCGTCTCGGAGTCGGTGGTGCGCATCCGGGTACGGACCAAGACGACCTACAAGTACCCGATGACCTATTGGAAGGACGAGGAGGCCGAGTACTACCACCGGGCGATGCTCGGCAAGATCGAGACGTCGGACAGTGACAGCCGCTTCGCCGGCTCCGGCTTCGTCATCAGCCCGGACGGCCAGATCGTGACCAACGCGCATGTCGCCAGCCCCGACGGCATGCAGGCCGACCTCACCGTCGAAACGCAGGACGGCAGGAGTTTCCCCGCGCGCCTGCTCGGCGTGGACGTCCCGAGCGATCTGGCGCTCCTGAAGATCGACACCAACGCGCTGGCGCCCCTCGCGTGGGGCGACTCGGGCGCGATTCGGGTGGGGCAGGAGACCTGGGTGATTGGGAACCCGCTGAACATCGGAATCTCGATCGCCCGCGGCACGATGTCAGGGATCGCCGGGACGCGGGTCGGGATGAATCAGGTCGAGTCGTTCGTGCACTCCGACGCACACTTCACCCACGGCAACAGCGGAGGTCCCCTCGTGGACGTGCAGGGGCAGGTGATCGGGGTGAGCGACATCGTATTCTCCAGCGAGAAGGGACAGGGCTATTCGATCCCGTCCCGGATGGCGCGGCTGGTGGTCGACCGTCTGGCGAAGGACGGACGGTACGAGAGGGGATTCATCGGCGTGCAGGTCCGCTCGGTGGACTCCGACGCCATCAAGAAATTCGCTCTTTCGAGGACCGACGGCTCGGTCGTGGAGTACGTGCTGCCGGACTCGCCGGCCGGCAGGGCCGGTCTCAAGCCGGGGGACGTGCTGTACGGCGTCAACGGCCATCAGGTGGCATCGACCTATCTCCTCCAGGAGGCGGTGTCCAGCGTGGGCGCCGGGGCCGCAGTGAGACTCGCGCTCGACCGGCAGGGCAAGACCCTTGAACTGCCGGTGACGACCACCGGGCGTCCGGCGGCGCCCCGCGTCGATCCGCTCGAGGACATGCAGAACTATCTTCGCCTGCACTTCGAGGAGGACGTGAAACGGAAACAGGTGATGATTCGCGACCCCTACCGTTCGCGCCGCGCGCCCGGTCTTTACGATGGCTTCCGGGTCAAGAGCGTGCTGCCGGCCCAGGACTGGCCCGAGGAGCCGATCACCCTGAGCTACTACAAGACGCACGCGAGGCCGATCCCGATCGACAGCCTCGACGATCTGAGGTCGGCGCTGAAGCGTGCCTACCGCGGCGGAAAAATGGCCGCCACGTTCGAGATCGACAACCCGTCAGCCCCCGTCGCATCGTTGGTGTTCGATGAGCTCTGGCCGATCATCCTCTAGCCGCCCTGCGCCGCGCCGGCGCCCCGGGGCGGCGGTCCTGACCCTGGCCGCCGGTCTCGTCGGGAGCGGCCTGTTCGCCCAGAATGCTCTGCCGCCGCCGCCCGAAAGCCTCGAGGCCACTCCGACGCCGGCGCCGCTCCCGAAGCCGCCCGGTCCGAAGCTCTCGACCTGCCCGCGGTGCGGTTATCTGTGCGATCCTGCCTGGCACTACTGCGTCGCCTGTGGATGGGACATGACAAGGCTCATTGGAGAGGCGGAGGAGAGCCGCCTGCAGGCGATCGCGCGCGCCTCGATGGGCGTCATCGTGGGCGGCCGGCGGAACCGCTTCTCGACCGCGTTCCCTTTTGGAGGCCCGGGACTGTGGCTGACGAACGCGCGCTTTCTGATCGGCGCCGACGAAAGCAAGCTGAGGGTGCGCTCGTACAACAATCGGGAGTATCCCGCCTCGATCGTGGGATACGACCTGCCCTCCGGGGTGGGCGTGCTGAAGGCGGACATTCCAGCCGTGCCTTCGATTCAGGTCGCACAGACGGTTCCGGCTCCGCCCGAGTCCTCGTGGGCGGTCTGCTTCCCGGTGGTTTTCGAGGACGACGTGGTTCGATATCTCCCGGTATCCCTCCACCGCGGCCACCTGACCGCCACCGGCCAGGCCGGCACCTTTCAGGTTTCGTTCGAAAACCTGCTGCGGACCGATCACTCGATCGAGGACGGCTGCTCGGGCGGCCCTCTGGTCGACTCGCGGGGACGAATCGCCGGGATGATCCTGGGGAGTCCGGACGACGGCATCACCTACGCGCTGCCGCTCGACGGTCTGCAGGACATCGTCGCATCCCTCGTCCGGCACGAACAGCCCGTCCGGCCGTTCTTCGGCATCGGTCTTTCTGCTCCCGATGAGCGGCGGCGCGCGAAATTCGGCCTCGACGGCGGCGCGGGCCAGCCGCTGATCTCCTATCTCATTCCGGGTTCGCCCTCGGTCCAGGCCGGGCTCCGTCCGGGGGACCTCCTCCTGCAGGTCGGAGGGGAGAAGATCACGACCATTTGGGAGGCGGGAAAGAGGCTGCTGGCGGCGCCGCCCGGCGGTGCCGGCGTGACGCTGATGGTCGCGCGCGGCAACACCGAGACCCGGGTGACCGTGACGCCGGCGAAGCGGCCGGAGCGCGTGATGCTCGACCCGATCGATGAGCTGCAGGAGACGCTCGAGGTGAATCTCAAGGAGGTCACCACCGGACCGGGCGCGCAGCAGGGACTGGTGGTCACCAACATGGTGCGAGGCGGCCGGGGGGAGAAGGGGCATTACAAGGACGGCGACATCATCACGGCGGTCGACAAGAAATCGGTCAAGACGTTCGCGACGTTCGACGAGACCATCCGGACGAAGTTCAAGGAGATCTTCGCGGACGGACCCGTGAGCGACAAGCGCTTCGCCTCCTCCTACGTCGTGACGCTGGAGGTCCGCAAGGAAGGGGACGAGAAGGTGACGCGGGATTACGTGAACCTGTTTCCCGATTTCCTGGCGCCACCCGTGTACTAGGGGTGCGTCCGCAGGAGACAGTCCAGGATGAGACGACGCGAGGTCCTGACACGCCTCCCGCTCTGGGGGCTGACCGTCGCGGCCCTGATCGCGTGCGGTCCGGCGCTCTGGGGATTCGCGGAGGACGCGACCTGCCCGAAGTGCGGAGCTCCGCTCGAACCGGGCGCCCAGTTCTGCGGACGCTGTGGCTACAGGCTCGAGAAGCCTGCCGTCCCCGCACTCGCCACTCCGGACAGGCGCAGCGCCGTGGTGCAGGTGGTGACGGTCCACGACAGTGAGCTGACCTCGACCTACAACTCGCTCGCCAGCGAGTCGAACGTGCAGGTCGGAGCGATTCTCGGGAGCGCATTCGCCATCGGGCCCGGAGAGTTCGTGACGGACAGCGGCCTGCTGGTCGGCTCGAAGGAGGTATCGTTGCGGACCTCCACGGGTCGGACGGTGATCGCGTCCATCGTCGGCACCGATTCGATGATTGGAGTCGCCCTCCTGCGGGCCGATCTCAAGGACGTGGCGCCGTTGAGCGTCCGCGAAAACGAGCCGCCGCGCACGGGGGAGAGCCTCGACGCCCTCGGGTTCTCGAGCGGCGTGGGCCCCGGCGGCACGGTGGTGGTCTCATCCGGGGTCGTCAGCGGGCTGCACCGCGGCAATGCCGGTTACCACCCGATCGAGGACTATCTCCAGACCGACGCATCGCTGCCGCGCGGGCTTGCCGGAGGGCCGATGATCGACCCCGGCGGCCGGGTCGTCGGGATGAGCACGGGACTCGTGCTGGGCTCGCGCGTCTACCTCGGACAGAGCGGCATCGGCTACGCCGTCCCGGCGGAGTGGATCGACCGGGCGCTCGCCTGGATCCGCTCCGGCGCCCCCCCCCGCGCCTGGCTGGGGGCGTACACCATCGCGGTGGATTCCGAGGCGCGGGAGAGGTACAGGCTGCCGCCCCAGGCGAAGCTCGTCATCGAGCAGATTTTCCCGGGCAGCCCGGCGGCCGCCGCCGGTCTCAAGAGAGGCGATGGTCTGCTGAAAGTTCAGGACGAGGAAGTCTCCACGCTGCCCCGCGTGCAGGAGAGGCTGCTGTCCATGAAGACCGGGGAGCCGGTCGCCCTCGAGATCATGCGGGGAGCGGATGTCCAGCACGTTGCTGTGACGCTGTCGCCGCGGCCGGAGCGCCCACGGCTCGCCGGGATCGATGCGTTGCGTTTTTTCGCCGGCCTCGATCTGATCCCCCAGGGGGACGACAGGCTGGTCGTCGCCTCTGTCGTCCCGGGATCGGAGCTCGTCCATTACAAGATTGCGGCGGGGGACGTCCTGCAGAGCGTCCTGAGCAAGAAGGATTGGTTGCACGGTGCCAAGGACAACTCGCGCTGGCGCTCGGTGCACACGGTGTCCGATCTCGAGACGCGCCTCGAGACGGCGTATTCAGACCTCGACTTTGCCCTGGGGCTGCGATTCAAGTCGAAGGACGGGACGAAGCGCGAGCTTTACCTGTGGGAAATCCTGACCCCTACTGCGGCGCTCTAGTCTCTTCCGATCTCCACCGAAACGAACGGCCCCGACCGATCCATCGGCCGGGGCCGTTCGGAGCGTGCGTTCGATCAGGAATGCGCTCTGGGCCGTGGCACGCGCGCCCGCGGCTTCTTCTTGGCAGCGGCGCCCTGCTTCGTGGTCGTCCCCTCGTGCGTGATCGTGTTGCCGTCCTTGGTCCAGGTGCCGTGGCTGCTCACGGTCCCGCCGTTCGGCCCCGTGGTCGAGCCGTCGCGCGTGACGGTGTTGCCGTCCTTGGTCCAGCCGGCGCTGCTGCTCGCGGTCTTCCCGTTGGGGCCGGTCACGGTGCCCTGGCGCGTGATCGTGTTGCCGTCATTGGTCCAGGTGTTCTGCGTGGTGACCTTCTTGCCCTTCGGGCCGGTGGTGGTGCCGACGCGCGTGACGGTGTTGCCGCTCCGGGTCGTGGTCGACTCGCTGGTCGTGGTCTTGCCGTTGGGGCCGGTCACCGTGCCGTGACGGGTGACTGTGTTGCCGTCCTTGGTCGTCGTGACCTCTTTCTGCGACGTGTCGTCGGCGATGAGACGTGAGCCGCCGGTGAGAAGAGCGATCACGGCGAGAATGCCCAGAGCGCGCGCCCTGTCCATGCTGGAATCCTCCCTGTCCCGTCACCCCGCGGGGAGGCACGGGACTCGAGGTGTCAATATGGCGGCCGCCCCGAAATCCGGCAAGCCCGCGCCGCGCAAGGTGTCGCGGGGATCACGATCGTGTGACGGGAGGAGCAGAGGACGGCGATCGGAGAGGAGCCTGGACGGGGAGGATGACGGATTCGTCCCGTTCAGCCCCGGCGCGGCCGCCCGCTCCGCCGGTCCTTCAGGACGACCCGGGCCGCGTTCCTGCCCGGCGCTCCCATGACCCCTCCTCCCGGGTGCGTCCCGGAGCCGCACATATAAAGGTTATCGATCGGAGTCCGGTAGCGGGCCCAACCGAGGAGCGGGCGCATCGCGAAGAGCTGGTCGAGCGCCATGTCGCCGTGGCAGATGTTTCCGCCGGTCAGGCCGTAGATCTCCTCGAAGTCGAGCGGCGTGAGGACCTGGCGGTGGAGAATGGCCCGGCGCAGGTTCGGGGCGTACGAGGCGAGAGTGTCGACGGCCAGGTCCCCGAGGGCCTCCCTGCGGGACGGCCAGTCCCCCTCGGCCAGGCGGTAGGGGACGAACTTCATCGAGATCGACAGGACGTGGCGGCCTTCAGGCGCGAGCGTCGTGTCGACGGTCGAAGGGAGGACGATGTCCAGGTAGGGCCGGCGCGACGGGTGTCCGGCCCGGTAGTCTTCGAACGCCTCCTCCAGATATCCGGGGCTCTGCCCGCAGACCTGGATGGAGCCGCGCAGATGCGGTCCGTCGCCGGGGAGGGCCGTGAAGTCGGGAGGCTCCGAGAGGGCCAGATTGATCTTGGCCGAGTTGCCGACGCAGCGGACGTTCTCGATGCCGAGCACGAAATCGGGCGGCAGCTGGGAGCGTTCCATCAATCCCAGGAACGTGCGCTTCGGGTCGGCGTTCGAGACGACGCACCGGCCGAGGATCTCCTCGCCTCCCTCGAGGACGATCCCCCGGGCGGCGCCGTCCGCGACCAGGATCCGCTCGACCGGCGCGCCGACCCGGATCTCCGCGCCGTGGGAGCGGGCCGCGGCGGCCAGGGCCTGGGTCACGCCCCCCATCCCCCCGCGCACGAATCCCCACGAGCCCGGTGATCCGTCCGCCTCTCCGAGGTAGTAGTGCAGGAAGACGAAGGCCGTCCCCGGCGCGCTCGGACTGCCGTACGTGCCGATCGTCCCGGTGGCGGCGAAGCCGGCCTTCAGCTCCTTCGACTCGAACCATTCATCCAGGAGCGCCGAGCAGCTCATGGTCATCGTCTTGAGAAGAAGCGTCTGGTCGGCCAGGGTGAGACGTCGAAATCGGTTCCCCAGCCTCAGCAGGCCGAGCAGGTCGACGACGCCGGGGGAGGGCAGGCTTGGAGGAAGCATCGCCAGAGTCGGGCGGACGAAGTCGGCCATGCGGGCGATGGCGGCGTTGAACCGGGGATAGGCCTCTGCGTCCTTCCTGGAGAAGCGCGCGATCCGACGCGCGTCCTCCTCCGGACCGAGCCCGAGCAGGAGCGATCGTCCGTCCGGGAACGGCGTGAACGAGGTGCGGCACGGCAGGATCTCGAGGCCGTGCTCCCGCAGCCGAAGATCCCGGATGATCTCGGGGCGCAGGAGCGACAGGACGTAGGACGTCGTCGAGAACTTGTACCCCGGGAAGATTTCCTCCGTGACGCAGGCGCCGCCGACGATCGGCCGGCGCTCGACGACCAGGGTCTTCATCCCGCCGCGCGCCAGGTACGCCGCCGCCACGAGGCCGTTGTGTCCGGCCCCCAGCACGATGACGTCGAACGGCCCGCTCACCATCCCCACCCGAGGATGAACTTCACGGTCCAGTCGTCCGACCCCGCGGTGAGACCCCGGCCGATTCCGAAATCGACGTCCAGCTTCGGGCCGGAATAGTCGCCGACGAGGAACACCTCCTGGAAGCGCCGTCCGCCGGATTCGAAATCGTCGATGGGACCGAAGTCGGCGTAGTGCTCGATCCCGGCGGCCCAGGTGGAGGAGAACAGGTACGCCAGGCGCGCCGCGGGCGCGAAATCGACGGTATGCCGCGGTCCGCTCAGAACGACGTCCACGATCGGATTGAGGATGAATTCGAGCGGGGCGCGGCGCCAGCCGATGATCGGACGGATCTCCGAGTTCCAATGGCTTTTTTCGAACAGGCGCGGCTGATAGCCCAGCTCGAAGTTGACGCCGTAGAAGAAGCGCCGGTCGTGGGCGTGTGGCGAGGCGACGAGCGTGCGCAGCTTGGCCCCGCCCGCGGCGAAATCACCGCCACGCGTCACCGCATAAGGGAGGTACAGACCCACCTCCCAGAAATCGGTCAGGCCGAGCGCGAACTCCGGCGTGCCGTTCCAGGCTCCGTCCGGAACCAGGCCGCCGGGATGCTCGGGGGCGGCGCGGCCGCGGGGAACGTAGTTGCCGTGCAGCTGCAGGCTGAACCGTCCCGGAGGATTGATCTCGGCGTTGTAGACCTGGATCTCGTCGCCCGCGCGCGCGGTATCGGCGCCCAGGAGAAGACAGAGAACGGCCCCGACCAGCCCTCCGCCCCCGGGTCTCGCCACGCGCGACGTCCGCACGCGCGCACCATAGCAGAAATGTCCTTCGCGCAGGGCCGTCAGCGCCTGCGGGTGTACCGTCCGTCGAACACCACCGTCCAGCTCGTGCCGCCGTCCGACGACTGCTCCCAGACCTGGCGGACGTCGCCGCCCACGAGCGGCTCCCAGGTGATTCGATCGTGGGTCGTGGCGCCGCGGGCCGGGCGCGTCACGCCTTCGAGGACCATCCTGCCGTCGCGGAAGGATCCCTCGAGCAGCAGGACGGAGCCGCTGCTGTCGATCCAGGTCTGGTGCCAGAGACCGCGGGTGGCGTCGTAGGTGTTGAGGCTCGTGCCGGTGGTGCCGCCCGCCCCCGTCCAGTTTTCCTGGAGTCCGCAGCCGCCCAGAATCCCGGTGATGCGATTGGTTCCAGCCCGCTTGCCGTCCGGCGTCCGCACGTCCCACTCGCCGATCCAGAAATCGAACTGGCGGTGCTGCGGCGCGCCGCAGGGAGGAGGGGGGTCCGCGGCAAGGGCCGGGGGCAGGAAGGCCAGCAGGAACGGTACGATCAACAGATGAACGGTGCGCATGGTGCGTTCCGCACTCTACGACAGCACGCGTCCGCGCCGGCCCGGACTCAGGATGTTCCCGCGGCTCGAGTGCAGCAGGAGATGACGCCGCCGCACTCCGGCGCGCGGACTCAGCCGCCCGGGCCGGGAATGACGCCGAGGTAATGGATGAGCCAGGGCGCGAAGCCCTGGCGCTCGTAAAACCGCCGGGCGCTCTCGTTGGTCGCCACGACTCCGATGTCCAGCACCGCGACCTTCAGCCTGCGAAGTTCGTCGTACACGGCCGACATCAACCGCCTCCCCACACCGCGGTGTCTCAATTCGGGCAGAACGGACAGGCTCTCGAGGACACCGAAGCGGCCGCGGGTGTCCCAGCTCTCGTCCGCCTCGTGCAGGTGGGTCAAGGCGTATCCGACGGGCCGTCCCCGCTGCTCCGCGATCAGGAGGAAAGCGTCCTGTTCGGCGAGCCACGCGGCGTAGAGGCGGCGACGGCCATCCCAGGCCTCCTCCTGCGATCGGATCGGGATTCCCGGCAGCCCGGGATCGACCTCCAGGTGCCGGGAGTGCAGGACCTTCCAGAGCGGCTCGAGGTGTTGAATGCGCTCGGCGCCGGCTTTCACGATGAGGATGTCCTCCGCCATGTCACGCTCCTTCCCCGTGCGCCGGAAATCGTATCCCAGGGAGCGGCGGGCTGCGCTATACTGCATGCACCCCCTGGAGATTGCGCGGGATGAAACGTCGCTGGAACGCTCTCCTGTGGGCGGGCTTCCTGGTCGTTCTTGCCGCCCCCGTCACCTACCTGACCGTCTTCGTCCGGTTCCCGGTCACGCGGGACCTCCCCTGGGCGACCCTGTTGATCTTCGGCGCGGGCCTCCTCCTCATGGTCTTCGGGTTGAGGCGGGCCTTCCGGGAGCCGCAGATCTATCGAGGGAAGATCTCGGGCTCGATCGTCCTGACGGCCGGGGTCGCTCTGTTCGGGCTGTTCCTTGTTTCGATTTTCTACACACTGCGACAGCTTCCGCCGTCGAACGGCGCGCCGCGAGTCGGCCAGAAGGCCCCGGATTTCACGCTGCCGGACACGGACGGGAACCCGGTCAGCCTCTCGAAGCTCTTCGAGGCGGAGGCGGGGGGTGGGGCGGGGGCACGGGCCGCGCTCCTGATCTTCTACCGCGGATACTGGTGACCGCTCTGCAACTCCGAGTTACGGGGTTTCCAGGACCGGCTCGTCGATTTCGACGCCCGACGCGTGCGTCTTGTGGCCATCAGCGTCGATCCACCCGAGCGGAACCGCGAGCTTTGCGGCAAGCAGGGCTACACGTTCACCTTCCTTTCCGACGTCTCCTCGGATGCCATTCGTCTCTACGACCTCGTCCACGAGAAGGCCGGGCCGGGCGGAACGGACATCTCCCGTCCCGCCGAATTCCTGATCGATTCCCAGGGAACCGTGCGCTGGGCCAACCTGACCGATTCGATCGCGGTGCGCGCCCGGCCGGAGCAGGTGCTGAAGATCGTGGACGATCTCAAGCTCGGAGGTCCATCATGAACTCGTTCCGGCTCTTCCGCCCCGGTCTCGCGGCGTTCGTCTTCCTGGCGTCGAGCCTGCCCGCAGCAGCCGCCAGCAGGACGATCGAAGGAGTGCCCCGGTTCGGGCATGTCTTCCTGATCGTCGGCGAAAACACCACCTACGATCACCTGACGCCGACCAACGCCCCCTACCTCATGGGGTCGATCCGACCGCGGTCCGCCTGGCTCACGGAGTACTACGCGGCAACGCACTGGTCGCAGGCGAACTACGTCGCCCTGGTGTCGGGGCAGTTCACGCGCTGCGAGCAGCAGGATTACGGCGCCGCATGCCACCAGGACGTGGACAACCTGTTCCACCAGCTCGATCTCAGCCGCCTCACCTGGACGACCTGGCTCGAGGGGGGAAGCGCCCGATGCGACACCGGCATGGGGGGGACCTGCGAGTCGAGCACGCCCTGTCCGCTGACCGGCTTCTACACCACGGGCAACCCCGCCATCCTGTTCGACGACATCGAGGGAGCTTACGGCGTGTGGTCGGCGACCGACCTTTCGCAGGAATGTCTGCAGAACGACATCCCGGCGGGCGACCGGACCGACCCGATGGGTTTCTTCAACGCGGCTCTGGCCACAGGCCGCGTCGCGAATTTCAACCTCATCCTGCCGAACGGCTGTGAAGACGGCGAGGGGAATTGCGCACCGATCAACAACCGCTACACCCAGTTCGACGCGTTCCTGGCGCGGGAGGTCCCGCTGATCGAAGCCTCGCCCGCGTTCGGCCCGGACGGCGTGATCATCATCGTCTACGACGAGGACGAGAGAGCCGGCGGCCTGGCCAAGAAGAACGGGCTCGCCCAGGGGGGACACGTCGCGTGCGCGATCCTGAGCGCGCTCGCGGTCCCCGGATCCTACGACGGAGCCTTCTATCATTACAGCGTGCTGCGCATGCTCGAGGATGGATTCGATCTGCCCGGCTATCTGGGCGACGCCGGAGCCGTGACGCCGGTCAACACCATCTGGACCGGCGGCTCCTGAGAAGCCGCGCCGGTGCGCGGGCGCCACGTTGACGATCGACCCGGTCGCCTGTAGGATCGTCCGGCATCGAGACCCAGGACAACAGAGGAGAGCCAACGTGAAGAAGACAGTCCGCTTTTTGATCGGTGTGGCGGTGGTCGCGGGGATGGTGGCGGGGGGGTGCTACGCGGCCGGTGACAAGGCCAAGACAGCCGCCAAGGAGCAGGACAAGAAGGCGGTCGCCGTCATCCAGTCGAAAAGCGACAGCCACGTGACCGGCGAGGCGACCTTCCGCGAAGAGGGCGGCAAGGTCAATCTCGAGGTCATGATCGTGGGGGCCGAGCCGGGGCCGCACGCGGTCCACCTGCACGAGAAGGGGGACTGCACCGCGCCGGACGGCGCATCCGCGGGCGGGCACTGGAACCCGACGCACGAGAACCACGGCAAGTGGGGGACCGCGCCGTTCCATCACGGCGACATCGGCGTCATCGACGTCGGCGCCGACGGCAAGGGGACCCTCACGCTGACGACGGACCTCTGGACGATCGGCGGCGCGCCGGAGACCGACGTGGTCGGCAAGGCGGTCATCGTCCACGCCAAGGCGGACGACTTCACGACCCAGCCGACCGGCAATGCCGGCGGGCGTATCGCCTGCGGTGTCGTGGAGCTGGCCAAGAAATAGCCCCCGGCCCGGGCGCCATCGCCCGCCCTGATTCAATCCCCCTTCCCACGCACTCCTCGGCGCGGGGCGCCGGCAGGATCGCTGTTTGCCGTGGCGATCCCTGTCACGCCACGACGGGGCCGCGCCTATCCCTCTCGAGGTCCGACGCTTCGAGGGGAGGAGGTGATTGAGATGAGACAGCTCCTGAATCGCGTGCTGCCGGCCGTCCTACTGGCGGCGATCCCCATGGCCGCCTGGGCGGCCGACAAGGTCGTCACGGCAGCCAGTCACTGTTGCTGCCCGATCTGCTGCCCCTGAAACGGAACCGACCGAAGACCGGATGGACCGCGCAACGCTTTCCGAGTTGCAGACGCAGATGGAACGGCTCGCCGACGGCGACCGCTCCGCGTTCCATCCGGTCTTCGCGGTCCTCTGGCCCCTCTTGCGCCGCTTCGCGGCCCGGCACCTTGGGCCCGAGGAGGCGGAGGACGTGGCCCAGGAGGCCCTCGTGAAGATCTTCTTCAGGGCGGGCGAGTTCGATCCGTCGCGCAACGCTCTCGCCTGGGCCCTCGGAATCACCGCGTTCGAGATCAAGACTTTGCGCAGGCGCCGGCTGCGCCGCAGGGAGGACGCCGTCCGGGAAGGGTCATTCGGGAGGCTGCGGGACGGGGCGCAGACCCCGGAGATGGAGGCCATGACCAATGACACGGAGAGGATGCTGCAGGAAGCGCTGGGCGCGCTGCGACCGGAAGACGCCGAGACGCTGCGCCTGTACGCGCGCGGCGAGCGTCCCTCCCTCGCGGCCGCGACCTTCAGGAAGAGGGTCGAGCGCGCGCTGACGCGGTTGCGCTCCGTCTGGAGGACGACCGATGGCCGACCCTGACCGCCTCCTGCTGGAACGGGCGCGGCGCGCCTACGAGATGGGGCGTCTCGGGGCCGCCCTGCGCTGGAGCCTCCTCCTGCTGCCGGCCGTCGGGATCGCGCTCGTCTGCTGCCACAACCCCGGCCCTACCCTCATCTCCGGCGCGGGTCTCGTCCTCCTTGTCGCATTCTGCCAGTGGCGCGGCCAGGGCTACCGCCGCGGTGTCGGGCCGGGTCTCGTCGCCGGCTTCGTTCCTCTCCTGCTGCCGATCCTGGCGCAGGCGACCGGACATGTCTGCGCCTCGGGCGGCTGTCTTCTCTTCCCGACGGTGTGTGGTGTGGGTGGTCTTCTCGGGGGCATCACCCTCGGGGTGTTGGCGCCCCGCCCGCGTGACGGCCGCGCGATCCCGTTCGTCACCGCCTGCCTGATCGCCGGCGTCGCCGGCTCGGTCGGCTGCCTGCTGTACGGTCTCGTGGGGCTCGGTGTGATGATCGCCGGGCTCCTGGCGGGGGCCACCCCGGTCCTCGCCGCCCGACGAGCATGACTGGAGGGCGTCAGCGCCCCCGCTTCCTCCGGACGGGACCTTGTCCAGGAGCCCCTGGAGCGTGGCGATGCTCTTCGCGAACCCGGCGGACACCGCCTCCTTGGCCCGCTCGAGACCGGTGACATCAGATTTACTGGAGTGCCCGTCGGTCCCGGTGTCGACTTCGGACTCCATTTCCGGTGCCGTCCGCCAGAGCCGGAAGAGCGGCGAAACCGAGTGCTATCGCCGCCTCCGAACACAACTCTTATAAGACGGAATTTTGCCCACGGCAAACCGGGAATCGGCCCGGCCGTTCCTCCCCCGGGGGTGTGCTACGCTTCGCGGTCATGGACCCGGGTGCGATCGGAGGGAAGCGCATAGTCAGCGCCCGCACGGAGCGCTTCACGGAGTCGGTGATCCGCGAGATGACCCGGCAGGCGATGCTCCATGACGCCGTCAACCTGGCGCAGGGGTTCCCCGACTTCGCGGCCCCGGAGGAGATCAAGCGCGCCGCGCAGCAGGCGATCGCGGCGGACATCAACCAGTACGCGATCACCTGGGGCGCGCAGAACCTCCGGGAGGCGATCGCGCGCAACGTCAAGGTGTCGCAGGGGCTCGAGATCGACCCCGAGTCCGAGATCACCGTCTGCTGCGGCTCGACCGAGGCGATGATCGCGGCGCTCCTGGCGGTGACGGACGCCGGAGACGAGATCGTCATCTTCGAGCCGTTCTACGAGAATTACGGACCCGACGCGATCCTGTCGGGCGCGCGTCCCCGGTTCGTGAGGCTGCGCCCGCCGGAGGACCCCGACGGGGAGTGGACCTTCGACGAGCGCGAGCTGCGCCGGGCGTTCGGAGCGCGCACCAAGGCGATCGTCCTCAACACGCCGAACAACCCCACCGGCAAGGTGTTCACGCGCGCCGAGCTGGAGCTCATCCGCGACCTCTGCCACGAGCACAAAGCGCTCGCCATCACCGACGAGATCTACGAGCACATCCTCTACGACGGCGTCACGCACCTTTCCATGGCGCGGATCGAGGGGATGCGCGATCGCACCATCACCATCAACGGGATGTCGAAGACCTACAGCGTCACGGGCTGGCGGGTGGGCTGGGCCATCGCCCCCGCCCCGATCAGCGGCGCCATCCGCAAGGTGCACGACTTCCTCACCGTGGGGGCGCCGGCGCCGCTGCAGGAGGCGGGGGCCGCAGCCCTCGACCTGCCACGGACCTATTATGCCGGTCTCGCCGAGGGGTACCGCGCCCGCCGGGACCGGCTGCTGCCCGCCCTGCGGCAGGCCGGTTTCAAGGCCTACGTCCCCCGGGGCGCGTACTACGTCATGACCGACATCCGCGGGTTCGGCTTCGCGGACGACATCTCGTTCGCGTCGCACCTGGTGCGCGATATCGGCGTCGCCGTCGTCCCGGGGTCCAGCTTCTACAGCGATCCCGGCGATGGACGCGACCAGGTCCGGTTTGCGTTCTGCAAGCGCGACAGGACTCTGGACGACGCCGCCGCCCGGCTGCTGCGGCTTCGCGCCCCCTCCCCTCCGCACCGCGCATGAGCCGTCTGGCGCGACGGCTGCGCACGGTCGACTACTTCACGCTCGGGTTCGGCACCATGGTGGGGGTCGGCTGGCTCGTCCTGATGGACGACTGGCTGCAGCGGGGCGGGCCGGCGGGGGTCGTGCTCGGGTTCGCGATCGGCGGCCTGGCGCTCGTTCCGATCGGCCTGGTCTACGGGCGTCTGGTCGCTGCGATCCCCGACGCCGGCAGCGAGATCGCCTACACCGCCAGGGTCTTCAGGCCGGGGATGAGCTTCGCCACCGGTTGGATGATGATGCTCGCCTACCTCATCGTCTGTCCGTGGGAAGCGGTCGCGATCGGCCGGCTCGCGGCCTACCTCATGCCGGGCCTCGATACGTTCGAGCTCTACCGCGTGGCGGGGAACCCGGTGTTCCTGCCGCGCCTGGCGCTGGGTCTTCTGCTCACGGTGCTGATCACTCTCGTCAACTACCGCGGCATCCGTCCGAGCGCAACGTTCCAGATGTGGATGACGTTCATCCTGCTCGCCCTGTTCGTCGTCTTCGCGGCCGCCTCGGCGGGCCGGGGGTCGCTCGGGAATCTCAAGCCCCCCTTCAGCCACGGCCCCGTCCTTTCGGTGCTTCTGGTCCTGCAGATCGTCCCGTACTTCATGACCGGCTTCGAGTCGGTCCCGAAGTGCGCCGAAGAGGCGGCGCCCGGGTTCAGCAGCCGGGGGTTCCAGCGGGCCATCCTGCTGGCGCTCGTCGTCGGGATCCTCTTCTACACGACCGTCGCCGCCCTGGTCTCCTACCTGCGCCCCTGGCAGGGGCTGGCGAAGGAGAGGTTCGCCACGGCGGTGGCCTTCGAGCAGGCGTTCGGCAGCCGATTCGTGGTCCGCCTGCTGTTCCTGGCGGCGCTCGCTTCGCTCCTGAAGATCTTCAATGGGAACCTCGTCGCCGCCAGCCGCCTGCTGTTCGCTCTTGGACGTGCGGGGCTCCTCCACGCCGGCTTCGGGCGCGTGCACGAGAGGAACCTCACGCCTTCGGTCGCCGTGCTGGCGCTGGGCGGTGTCACGGCCGTGGCCGCCTGCCTTGGGGATGCCATCCTCGTCCCGATCACGGAAGTCGGCTCGATGGCCTCGGCGCTTGGCTGGCTGGCGGCCTGCGCGGCCTTCTTCTGTCTGCGGCCGAAGGCCCGCGACCGGGCGCTCGCCGTCACCGGAATGATCGTCGCGGCCACGCTCGTCCTGATGAAGGTCCTGCCCTTCGTACCGGGCCACTTCACCGTTTACGAGTGGATCGTCCTTCTGGTCTGGGGGGGCATCGGGCTGGCGGCGCGTCGATCGGGGGTCACTTCATTTTCGGACAGTCCGCGTCTTCACCCGCGGTCCACTGCCTGAGGGTGCGTGTCAGGTCCTTGTAGCCCATCGTCGGACGGTACAGCGCGACCTCCGTCCGCCCCTTGCCCGTCGACCGGACGTCGGCGGCCATGATGTAGAGACCCCCGGGCGGGATCGTCGGTCCGATGCCGCGCGGCCGGTGCACGACCTGCAGCGAGAACTCGGCCTTGTCCGCCCCGACCTTCCTCAAGGTCGGGTTGTAGTCGGACGAGCTGACCTCCATACTGGTTCCCCACGAATCCCGAACGCTTCACCTCCACGTCCAGGCACTTCATGACTCGCTTCTGGAGGATCGCGTAGACCTCGCCGAGGCTCCGCTCGACGACGAACGTTTCCATCTTCACCGAGCGCGCCCCCCCGGCCACGGCCTCCACGAACTCCCGGCGCGTCTGGGGAATCTGGATCGCGGGGACCGGCACGGCCAGGGCGATCAGGACGACGAGGATGAACAGCCGGACCAGGGTCTTCACGGGGGCTCAATATTGCGCCCGGCCGGACCGGTTTCAAGCCCGCCCCTCGTCCCCCCATTCCCCCGGCTGTAAGGCTCGCCCCATGCGGCTTTCGTAGCAGGTGAAAATCCGACGCGCCTGGTTGCGATACGCGGAACCGCCTTATCACATGAAACGGATCTTCATTGACATCCCCGCACAGCGGGCGCAAATGTCGCGGCAAGCACCCGAGGGAACTGTAAGCGTACTCGACACGCGAGCGGCGGCAAGTAATCCGCCGCCGGCGTTCTCTGTTCGGATCGGGCCGGCGACGGGTTCAGTTCACCGTGAAGGAACAGATGGCCAGGACGGTCATGTGCCGATCGCCCATCTGGTAGACCTTGATCTGCTTCGTCCCGATCGACAGGAACGTCGCACGATCGACACAGGAGAACGTGCCGTCGCCGAGGACCTGCGCGAACACGATTCCACCCTCGCCGACGAAAACGTCCAGGGTTATGCCGGGTTTGAAGCCCTGCCCCGCGACCGTGAACTGCGAGCCGTTCGCGACAGGGTCCGGAGTCACCCAGCACGTCTCGGATCCGGTACGGCGAGTGGGTCCTCCTCCCTTGTCCTCTTTCGGGGTGGCGGCCAGCGGCGCAATCAGCAGCGCGCCCATCACGAGCGTGGCGAAGAAGCGCCACAGAAACCTCGTGCTCTTCGCGTTTTGCATTTGCTCACCCTCCTCCTTCGTTTCACGACGATTCCCGTCGAGGGCGAAGGCCTCGCCGGGAGATACGATGGAGGACTGCAAGTCCCGCGCCATCAGGAGGCGAGTGGGCCCTGCCCGCTAAGTGGCAGCGAGACAGTTTCTTAGGGAATCACGTCCACGGGTTGGGAAGAGCGCTTGTTGGCTGTAAGCGTAATCGGTTGCTTCGATCTTATGCGTAGTGAAGCCTGAAGTGGACAGCAATGCGGCGGCCGGCCTCTTCAATATGGAGAACTCAGGGGCGGAACTCCCAAGTAAGGCCGAACACGGGTAGCCGTCGCATCCAGAATCCGTCCTGGCGCTCGACCCGCAATGTCCCATCCGGCAGAGGCAGGTAGCGGATTTCCCGGGCACAGCAGACATTGTCCCGGCCGTACAAGTTCGTGACACCGAGGAAGGCGCGCAGAGTGCCGCGGTCGAACTCGAATCGACGGCTGAGCTTCAGATCGAGACGGTGGTAAGGAGGGAAGCGCAGACCGTTCCGCGGTCCGAGGATGGGGATCGTGGTGAGCGAGCCGTCTGCGTTCTGAACGGTCTCCGTCTCGATTCCGGTCGTGGGCCAGCCGCTGTGATACTGCCCGGCCAGCGTCAGGTCCCAGGCGCCGCCGCGACGGTAGTGCACGATGAAATTGAGCGTATGCCGCTGGTCATGGTCCCGCGGCACCATCCGGCCTCCGATCTGGTCGTCCGCCCTGGCCAGCGCGTAGGCGGCCCACCAGGCCAGCGCCCGCCCGCCATCCCTCGCGAGCGTGAGCTCGATTCCCTTCGCGCTGGCGCGCTCGGGATCGACACGCGTGCGGTCGGGCTCGACCTCCGGGAAGATGAGCATCGGGTTGAACAGGTTCACGTAGCGGGGGTGCAGGCGGGTCATCTCCTTGTCGTAGACGCCGACCCCCAGACTGAGCCCTGAGGCGAAAAGGTGATCGAAGTTGAGCGTCCGGTGCTCGGCGCGCTCCGCGGCGTAAGGCTCGCGGACCCCGTCCTCCACCTGGATTTCCTCCGTTCCCTGGGGCTGGTAGAACAGGCCCCATCCGAGGCGAAGCGCGCTGCGCGGCCCCAGCGCCCAGACCGTGTTGATGCGCGGGCTGACCTCGTCCTCCGCCGTGAAGGTCTGCCGGTCCCAGCGGGCGCCGAGCTCCAGAGTGAGAGAAGGGGACAGCCGGAATCGATCGCTCACGAACGCCCCGAGCTCGGTACCCAGGGGAGCAAGCGACGCGCTTCGATCCGTCGAGACGGGGAGACCGCCCGTGAACAGCGGATCGACGGCCACGACATGACTGGCGTAGTCGTAACCCGCTTTGACCCGCCGGGCTTCGAAGCCCCAGCCCAGCAACGTGGTTCCCGACGGGCGGTAGAGCCAGTCCTGCCGGAATCCCTCGGACGCGCTGGAACGCTCGTCGCTGACCAGGCCGTTCCCCGTGTCCGGGTCCGCGAAACCGCCATGTCGGATGCGCTCCGAGCGACCCGTCGACAGGACCGTCCTGGAGAAAAGGCGGTCGCTCCACGGCGTCTCGAAGTTCAACCAGGCATACTGGCTGCCGTCCTCCGCCGTCACGCGTCCCTGATCGGGTGCGGCATCCGCATGGACGGCGTCCTGTGCCGCGAGGACGTGCCCGGAGAGGATCGTCCCTCCCGCGAGGGTCGTCTCGACTTTCGCGAGCAGGTCGTAGTACAGGGGGTTGAGTCCCTCTCCGCCGGGATCGACGGTGTCCACCATGGCGTCGGGCCGCCAGGCGCGCGTCGAGAGGAGCCAGCCTCCGCTGCGTTCGCGGAAGCCCCCTTCCGAGAGAACACCCGAATCGACGGAGCTCGTGGTGATCGAGACGCGAGGGGTGCCTGCGGGATGCCTGGAGGACTGGTCGACGATGGCGCTCATCCGGCCACCGTATTCGGCTGGGAAGGCGCCGCTCAAGAATTCGACGCCGCCCAGCGCCTCCGCGTCGACGACGCTGGAGAAATTGAGGAAGTCCTTGAGGTGAAAAGGATCCCGGAGGACCAGACCATCCAGGACGAACAGCGTCTCGTCGGCCTCGCCCCCTCTCACGCCGAACGCCGCCGATTTGTCGGCCGCCGCAACTCCCGGCAGAAGAGCAACCGCCCGGCTCGGGTCGTCACCGAACTGCGTCGTCGCGCTCAGCGCACCGGGACCGAGGGTCGTTATCGCACCGGGCTGATCGGACGTCGCCCGCGGAGCGCTGGTGCTGACTTCGACTTCCTCCCTGAAGGCCGGCAGGCCGGCCGCTCCAGAGTCCTGGCCGCGGACGACGAGCACGGTGTCTCCGGGGCCGTCCTGCGATCGCAGGCCAAACGGGGCGAGGAGCCGATCGAGAACGAGGCGTGGAGGCGCGGCGTCCGGCTCGTCGGCGACGATCAGGCCGGGCCGGACCAGGTCGCTGCTGTAGATCAGTCTGAGACCCTGCGACCTCAGATCTTCCAGGGCCTCCGCGAGCGGACGCCCGGCGTACCGCCGGGAGTCGTCCGCGTCGACCCGCGCGGCGCTGCCGACCCCCACGAGCGCCGCCAGAAGGACCGGCGCCAGGTGCCGCTGCCAATTCGAGGCAAGCCTCACCGCCGAATTCTACGGCGAACGGTCCTCGGGTCAAGCAGTCAATCGAGACTCCGCATCACCGCTCGATCACCAGCGTGTCGCCGGTGAGTCGATGACGGAGCCCGCAGGGCGGCAGGACGGCCGCCGGGGTCTCATCCGGGCGAAGACCCTGAATCGAACCGTGCAGAATCTCCCGGACAGCCGTCTGCTCCAACGAGCGCTCGGTGAACTGCACGCGCCAACCGGTCTCATTCGAGACCCAGTCGAGGTACTCGCCCAACGTGCGCCCCTCGAGGTCGAACGGCGGAGCGATGGCCAGAACCCAGGCCCAGTCGGGATCTCCGGCCGCCAGCGGCTCCGTCTCGGTGGATCCCTCCGTCCTGACGCGCAGGCGCGTGCCGGCAAGGATCTCGAACGGCCTACCCCGGTGCGTGAGATGCGCGGCCCCCTGGCGCACGCTGACCTGAAGCGTGTCGTCCCCGACGCGGACCTCGAACTGCGTGCCGATGTCGCGGACCGTCCCCATCTCCGTAACGACGGCGAGGGGACTCCGTCGCGCGGACCGGGTGCCGCTGTCGATGTAGACGGCGCCGCGGTTCAGGTTCAGGACCGTTCCCGGCTCGAGGCGGACCTGCGTGTCCCAGTCCAGCCGCACCGACTCTCCGCCGGCGAGCGAGAGGGCGATGCGCCCGTCGGCTCCGGTCGTGAGCTCGATTCCCGAGGCGAGGCTGTCGCCGACCCGGAGCGGCCCGCCCCCCTCCCGGCGGACCGAGCCCTCCGCCCGCTGCACGGTCGCGATCGGCTCGGTCGTCCCCGGGGAATGTGCCTTGGGGAACCACCCTCCCGGCCTGATCGCGACGACGATCGCCGCCGCGGCGGCGAGCGAGCAGCCGGCCCAGAGCACGATCCGTCGGTGTCTGAGGACCTGATATTGGGCCCGCCAGTGCGCATGGACCGCCGCCCGGACGCGCGCCGACGTCACCTGTGGGACCGCCGGGCGGGCCCCGGCCTCACGAAGCAGCCCGGCGATCGGATCGTCATCGCCGCAGGGCTCCTGGTCGGGCGATCTCGGCGGACCCTCGGTGTCGTGGCTCATCTGTCCTGCTCCCGGGCGGGAACGAAGGCCAGGCGGAACGCCTGCCGGGCGCGCGTCAGCAACGACTCCGCCGCCTTCGTGCCGACTTTCAGGCGGGCGGCGATTTCGCCTACGGACAGCCCCTGGATGTACTTCCACTCCAAGGCATTTCCATATCGTGCCGGAAGGACGTCGAGGGTCTCCTGCACCAGGCGGGCTTCGTCCCGACGCTGTGCTTCGGCGTCGGGCGCGTTGACGGGTCGCTCGGCGAGACGCACCAGCCCCGGTCCCGTGTCCGGCGCGTCCTCGATCAAGCCCATGGGCTGTGGCGCTCTCCCGCTACGGCGGTAATGACCGCTGATCTCGTGCCGGCAGAAGGTGCAGATCCAGGTGAACAACGCCGCCTCTCCGCGCCATGATTTCAATGCGGAAATCGCTTTGCACAGCGCCGCCTGGACCACCTCTTCGGCGACGTCCGCGTTCTGTCCCACGCGAGGCAGGGCGAAGCGGTACAGCCTGGTGAAGTGACCCTCGAAGAATTCCTCGAAGGCCTGTTCCTCACCGGCGAGCATGCGCTTGACCAGATTTCGGTCGTCGTGCTCCGGCTCAGGCACCGCCCCTCGCTTGCCGCTCATCCGTCAGAGCGAACGAACGGGACAAATCCTTCTCCAAGGCCTCCATTGTCCGCCGCTTTCCTATTGGCGGGAAGAGTGGTACCGTCCCGGCGGAACCGTCGTCCAATCCACCGCGACGCGGTTCTCGAGGGCTGACGCGTGGACAACGGTCAGGGCCGGGCCGCATCCGGGTTCGCGCTCCGGCGCTTCCTGAGGATTGCGGCGAGGTGCGCCGTTGCCCTGGCGTCGTTCGGCTGTCCGCTCGCCGCCGGCCCGGCCGGCGGCCGGCCCAACGTCATCCTCATCTACATCGATGACCTCGGCTGGAAGGACGCGGGGTTCCAGGGCAGCACGTACTACGAGACGCCCAGCCTCGACCGGCTGGCCCGGCAGGGGATGGTCTTCACCAACGCCTACGCCAACGCCCCGAACTGCGCGCCGAGCCGCGCCTGTCTCCTTTCCGGGCAGTATCCGCCGAGGCACGGAATCTACACGGTCGGCAGCTCGGAGCGCGGACCGGTCCAGCTCCGGAAATGGATCCCGGTCGCCAACCAGACGGTCCTCAAGCCGCAGGCGGTGACTATTGCCGAGGCTCTCAAGCCGGCCGGTTACACGAGCGCCTGCATCGGCAAGTGGCACCTCGGAAACTATCCGCGCTTCGGCCCGAGCGCCCAGGGATTCGACGTGAGCGTCGGCGGAGGGGCCGAAGGGCACGCCAAGAGTCACTTCAGCCCCTACGGGATCGTAGAGCTGCAGGACGGCCCGCAGGGAGAGTACCTGACCGATCGCCTGACCAGCGAGGCGATCCGGTTCATCTCGGGCGCCAAGAACCGCCCGTTCTTCCTCTACCTGCCGCATTACGCCGTACACACGCCGATCCAGGCCAAAAAAGAGCTGATCGAGAAGTATAGAAAGAAGAAGGGGAGCCAGGGGCAGGAGACCCCGGAATACGCCGCGATGATCGAGAGCACCGATCAGGGAGTCGGCCGGATCATGGAGACGCTCGGGAAGCTCGGCCTCGCGAGCACGACCGTGGTGTTCTTCCTGTCGGACAATGGGGGGTTCGCGCAGGTCACTTCGATGGGGCCTCTGCGGGGATCGAAGGGGATGATTTACGAGGGGGGGATTCGCGTTCCGATGCTCGTGAGCTGGCCCGGCCAGGTCAGGGCGGGGAGCGTCGCGGACATCCCGGTGAGCGGCGTCGACCTGTATCCGACGATCCTGGAGATCGCCGGGGTGCGGAGGCCCCCGGGATACGTCCTGGACGGCGAGAGTCTCGTGCCTGTCCTGAAGGGGAGCGGCCTCCTGCCGGCGCGCGCCCTCTTCTGGCACTTCCCGGTCTACCTCGAGCCCGATTCGGGGAGGAGGGGTCCCTGGAAGACGACTCCCTGTTCGGCCGTCCGCCAGGGGGACTGGAAGCTGATCGAGTTCTTCGAGGACGGACATCTCGAGCTCTACAACCTCAAGAACGACATCGGCGAGAAGATGAACCTGGCGCCGATGAATCCGGACAAGGCTGAGGAGCTGCACCGGGTGCTCCTCGATTGGCGCGCCTCGATCCGGGCGCCGGTCCCGACGGTCAGGAACCCCAAGTACGACCCCAACGCCCCGGTTGTGATGGACGGCGAGGGGCAGGCGACCGACTGATCGACATTACCACTCGAATCCGAGCCCGAACCGGACGTTCGTGGAGAAGTTTTCGGTCGCAGGCTGGCCCAGGTTGGGGCCGACAAGTGTCTCGACCTCCGTGGGCCGTGTCTGATTGTTCAGATTGAAGGCATCCGCGAACAGTCGCAGTCGCCCCCCTTTTGCGGAGTCGTGGTACCACTCGATACGCAGATCGAGCTCGTTGCGAGCCGGAAGGCGCCGGCTCCCCCTCGGCTCCGCGAGATACTGGAACGGACCCTGCGGAAACGAGTGGCAACCCAAGATGCCGTCACCGATCACGCCGTTTCCGTCATCGGTCAGGAGACAGTCCGTTCGAGGAGTCCAGGTGTCGCCGGAGTGGAACGTGTAATTCCCGGAGACTGACAGGTGACGCGATGGAAGGATCCAGGTGGCCTGCAGCTTGATCTGATGCGTCTGATCGTGGGTGAGGCGACCCCGCGCATTCACCAAGGAGTTTGGGGTTTGCAGGACCTGGCCGAGCAGGTCGGGATTATTGGTGTCTGGAATGCTCGTGTCGAAACCCAGCAGGTTGTCGACGTTACCGCGCGCCTGGGAATAGACATACGAGGCGACAAGCTGCCAGTTCCCGCTCATTCGGCGCGTCAGGGAGAAGATCGCTCCTCTGTAAGTGCGGTTCAGTCCGCGCGGGTTGTCGTAGACGAGCACGTCGGTGGTCGGATTCAGGTAGTCGAACAGGGTGACCTGCTGGCCGGTCCCCGGCACCTGCCCCGGAACGGGCACGAACTGCCCATTCCGGCTCACAATCTCTATGAAATCGGCGCTCCGTCTGAACACCAGCGTGCCGCTCACGACGGTCCCGTGGAAGACCTCCCGATCGAAGCCGAGGATGTACTGATCGAGGTAGGGCTGCCGGATGCCCGGAGCTCCGGAGACGCTCCGGCCGGGCAGGGTCGCAACGGTATCGGTGAAGCCGCTCGTGTTGAAGGTCCTCTGCTTGGTGAGGGGAAAGAATGCCCCCTGATCGATGAACTGGTAAAAGGTCGAATAGAGCGCCTCGTAATAGCGCCCGTAGTGCGCCCTGAGAACGGATTTCGCGTCGCCTTTCAGATCCCACGCGAAACCGATCCGCGGCGCCAGCCCGGTGGTCCTGAATACCGTGGCCCCCGAGACGCTCCCTCTGTTCAAATCCACACGCACCCCGGGATTCAGCGTGAACCGGGGCGTGATCCGCCACGCGTCCTGGGCGTACAGGGAGATCCGCTCGTTCTTCGGCCGGACCTCGTAGCCGCCGCCCAGGAAGGCCAGCGTGAAGGAGTCCGGATTCCCCGTGCTCGGGTCCACCTGGGGGCCCTCATTGTCCGAGAAGAACGCGTCGCCCGGGAAGCCGGCGCGGCTGTGCAGCAGGGAACGTTCGATCTCCGTTCCGAACTTGGCATCGTGGTTCCCCGCGGCATGCGTGAGGGACGCGTTGAGCTGATTGCGGGTCCGGTCCAACTTCTGGAAGAGCGCGGCGTTGTTCGAGGCGAAGCCGGTCTGCGCGTCGATCCGTCCGGGAATGGAAAACCCGTTGTGGGGATCGAAATGGTGATAGCCGGTATATCCGGCCCAGGTCACGTTCAGGATCGAGCGGGCGGAGAGAATGGATCTCCAGGCCAGGTTCCAGACGAGCTCGGGGTTGTTCTCGTTGGCCGTGGCTTCAAGCGGCGTGAACTCGTCGCCGTTGCGCCCGATGACCCGCGGATGGTCTTCTTCGAGCCAGCCCTGCACGGTATTGGCGGGGCTCGCCTGCCAGGTGAGCTTCGCGAACAGTCTCGGGTCGGTCTCCGTCTGGTCCGGCCCGCCCTCGTTCGAGATATCGCTGACATACTGCCCGGAGGCGAAGTACCACAGCCGGTCCTTGCGAAACGGTCCTCCGACCTGGAGGCTTCCCTCCCTGTGGTTTTGCAGACCGCTGAGCGCCTCGTTGGTGTAATAGAGCTCGGCCGAGCCGGAGACATCGTTCCCGCCCGAGCGCGTGACGCTGTTGAAGACAGCCCCCGTGAATCCTCCGTACTCCGCGGGCGCGCCCAGGCCGGCGATCTGGACCTCGTCGATGAGGCTGTAGTTGAAGAGCGACCAGGGTGCTCCCCCTTCGGGATCGGAGATGTCCACGCCATCGACTTCGTAGGAGTTTCCCGCCTCCTCTCCGCCACCATAGGCCGACTCGATGTTGATGCCGGGGGCGAGGTCCAGAACGTGCGACGTGTCCCTGTCGGTCGGGATGTTTCTCAGGATCTCCGGCGGAAGCACCGTGCTCGTCGAGGAGCTCGTGGTATCGATGGGGACCGGAGACGCGAGGACCCGCACGACTTCCACGCCCGCGTAGGGGACCATCCCGATCGGGATTTCGGCGTTCATGCCCACGGAAAGACGCGTCTTCTCGATCACGACCGTCTTGTACCCCTGAAGGTCGACGGTGATGGTGTACTCACCGGGTGGCAGATCCGAAAACCTGAAGCGTCCGTCCTTGCCCGTGGTGACGCTTCGGGGGCCACCGATGAGGGCGTGACTCTCGATCCGGACTGTCGCTCCGGCAAGGGGAGCCCTGTTAGCGTCCGTGACAGTGCCGGCAAGCCCGCACGTGGTCCGGTCTTGTCCGAACTCAGCCGATACGGCGAGGCCCGCCATGCACACGACGATTCCAGCGTGGATCAGCGTCCTGATGCCAGTGCTGGACACAGGGCGACTCAAGGCTTCTGGCCCGGAGTGAGCCCGTATTTCACCAGGACGAGTGTGCCGTCCTGGACGAGCCCGACCCCCCGAGCGAAGATCTTGTACTCCTTCGCGTCGGGCTCGAGGGGAGTGGTCTCCTCGGTTTTCACACATCCGTCGAAGCCCCCGGCCGGAGACTTCAAGGATTCGCTGTCGCTCACGATCTCCACGCGGTCCATGGCGACGCCGGGAGCGATTTCCTGATAGAACCGTGCGCCGAGGAGCGGTCTCGCGGGCATGAAGAGGCCGGCTTTGGCTCCTCCCGTGTTCGCGGTCCAGGCGCCCTCATGGTTGGCGACCTTGCCGTCCTTGTACATGTCCACCGCCTCACCGAAGTAGAAGACATCGTTCCCGGGGCCGCAAACAGCGAAGAGGTTTCGCGAGACCTCTTCCAGAGCCCCGTTGTGGGTCTCCTTCTCTTCGACGACCCGGGTCTCGATGCCGGCGATCGTCTGCGTCTCGGCAAGGACGGTGATCTCAAGGTGCACCGAATCCTTGTCTTCATGCCCCTCGAAAACCTGCCGGTAGCCTGGCTCCAGGATGAAGAAATCGTTCTTCCCGGTCGACGACCATGCGCAGGTCGACGTGTCGAACCGGTCCGTCCAGCGTTTTGCATCCTTCGTACCGGCTCCAGGAGCAGCTGGAACAAGAATCACCGCGCAGAGAGCCAGGACGGACAGGATCGCGAAAGTCGAAGCGGGCTTCATGATCGCTCTCCTTATGTGGTCACTCAGTGGCGGGTCGGTCGCACCAGTCGTGCGGGTCCCGCCGATGGCGACCGCGCCGGGTCACTCGTCATCCGGCTGTGAGAGGGGTTTTGTCGGCAAGATCCTTCGCCACATTTTCTTCTTTCGTCGTCCCGGCACGAGTCGAGGACCGGATTCTCAGGACCGTCCCGACTTGCTGCACTGTCGCCGCAGTTCATGAGCCAGATGACCTTCGGACGAGGCCCCGGGAGGGTATACACTCAGCACGGTCTCGGGTTGCCGACTCAGAGGAGGAGAACGATGAGCATCCGTGGGCGTGCGTTATCCGGTTTGGCCGCGTTGCTCTTCGCAGGATTTGGCGCGAGCGTGTGCTTCGCTCAGACCCTGGAGACGGAGACCGCGCGGTTGCTTCCGGCGGGCTGGTGGAAAACCGGCAGCGCGTATGAATTCCAGAGATCGTCCGAGGGAACGGAAGCCGCCCTCCCCTTTCTGGCCGAATACGGCGTGACGGACAATCTGGAGCTCATCATGGAGCCGGTGCCGTACACCGCCATCCGTCCGAAGGCCGGCGAGCACGCGGCCGGCAGCGGAGACTTCGAGGTGACGCTCACATATCGGTTCATGCAGGAGGGTCGGCGGGTTCCGGCAATGGCGATGGCGGGGGAGGTCAAATTCCCGACCGCGCGCGACACTCTCATTGGGACCGGGAAGACCGACTATGCGGCGTATTTCATCGCCAGCAAGCGTCTCGGCCGTTTCGACACGCACTTGAACTTGTCGTACACCGTCCCCGGCAGTCCGGCCGGCGCCAGTCTCAACAACCTCATCGGCTACGCACTGGCAGCGGTGTATCGTCCCAACGATCACATCGAGTGTTTCGCAGAGGTGTTTGGAAACACGTCGGCCGGTTCGGGGGGCGAGGTAGGTGACACGGCCGGTGCAGCAGCCGTTGTGCCGGAAGCCTCGGGCGGAGAGCTGGTTGGCACTCTGGGTGCCGGCAGGTATGTTCGGCCCAACCTGCTCGTGTATCTCGCCGTCAGCTACGACAACAACAATGCGCTCCAAGTACGCCCCGGCCTGACGTTCCGCTTCCCGACGGCTCGCGCCGGACGGTCGCTCACCAACTGAATCTTCGCGGTCCGGCCCCTCCGACTCATGGGGCGCCGAACGGTCCGGCGTAGATCCGCACGATCCGGTTGGCGAGATCGCCGAGATCGATGTCGGAGCGGTTCGCGAGCAGGACGACCGTGAAGCCATCGTCCGGGTAACGGACGATGAACGCCTGGTAACCGTTCCAGCTCCCCGGATGCTCCAGGCGGCGGCGCAGGAAATCCCTCTTCAGAAACCACCCGAAGGCGTAATCGCTCGCGCTGCCGTCGTTGAGCCGCATCGGTCGCACCGCCTCGCCGAACGTCTCGCGGCTCACCAGGCGCCCGCCGTCGAGCGCCTCGTTCCAGCGGCGGAGATCGTCGAGCGTCGTGTTGACCGCGCCACTGCCGACGAGGTAGTCCAGGGGGTGCTCGGGACTGGGAGCGAACTCCTTGCCGAGCGGCGTGTAGCCGCGGGCGCGGTCCGGCACCGGGACGTCCGGACGATCGCGCAGCCGCGTGTCCTTCATCTGCAGCGGCTCGAAGATCCGCCGGCGCAGGAGATCCCCGAACGGCTCCCCGGCGGCCTTCTCGAGGACGAGCGCGAGCATCTCGTACCCGGCGTCGCTGTACTCGAAGCGTTCGCCCGGGGGGAAGACCGGCTCGCCCCATCCCGCCAGGAAGGCGAGCGCCTGCTGGTTCGAGACCCAGGTGCCGGCGGCGCCGGAGCGGGTCAGCGCGTCGTAATAGTCCGGCAGCCCGGAGGTGTGCGTCAGCAGGTGGCGCACCGTCATCGCCGGGCCGAACCGGGACAGCTCCGGCAGGTATTGGACGAGCGGGGCGTCGTAGTCGAGCCGGCCCTCCTGGTGCAGGATCATGGCCAGCATGGCGGTGAACTGCTTCGACACCGACGCGAGGTCGAACACCGTCCGTGGTCCGATCGGGATCTGGCGCTCGACGTCGGCCATCCCGAGCGAGGCCGTGTACACGACGGCTCCACTCCGAATCACCATCACCGTCGCCCCCGGAGCATGGTCGCTGGAGAGCGGTGCCAGGAGCGCGTCGATCCGCTTCGCGGGATCCGCCGTGCGACATCCCAGGAGCAGAAACCAGGCGAGGACGGGCACCAGGCGCGACATGAGGATCGCCGGCGCGCGGCGATCGAGGAGGGCCGGCCGGCCCGCAGACGAAACGGCTATGAAGCGCATATCCGCCCTGGGATTATGCGTCAGAAGATTCCCGTCTTGCGAAGGCGTGCCTGGTACCTGCGAGGGATCAGGTCCCGAGCGAGCGGACCCGGTAGTCGACGTTGTGCTGGATCCAGGCCCACAGCCGTTCCTGGTCTTCCGCCGCCCCGCCCGGCCGGATCTGGCCCTTCCAGCCCTTCATGATCTCGGCGTCCACGGTCCACAGGCGGACGCGCTGGTGCGGCACCAGGTCGTGCCAGTTCTTGCCGACCTGGGGGCTGACGTAGGCGAGCCGCACGCTCATCCGCCGGGACAGGTACTCCAGAGGCCCGAGGTCGATGTGCTTGTAGACCGCAGCGGAGCCGGACTTCGCCTTGTGAAGAGAGACATCGGGGACGCCGTCCGTGACCACCGTCAGGGTGACGGGCGCCAGGACGAGATTGCGCTCCTTCACGATGCGGGCCACCTGCTGGAAGAAGGGATTGAAATCGGTCAACGAGTCGCTGGGCGGAAACCAGGCCCTCAGATCGTGTTCGATCTCCCGGATGTTCTTGTCGGCGAAATCCTGGATCGGATGGAACGCCTTCGGCTCGTCGGGATTGCGCCCCCCGATCGCCCCGACGAACAGCTCCCGCGGCGTGTCGAGCCCGCCGAGCTCGTGGAGATGACCGTAGATGTAGTAGGCGAGAAAGGCCATCGCGTCGTCGTAGGACCCTGAATTCCTGAACGACCCGCTGGTATCGACCCCGACGAACAGCGTGAGGCGCGGCTTGCGCTCGCCGGACTCGAGGCCGCACCCAGCGAGCAGCACGGCATTCAGGAGGACGACCGCCAGGAGTCCGCGGGACGCGACGCGCGCGCGCCTCACTGGCTCTCCGCTCTCTTCGGCTGCAGCCGGATGGTGTTGGCGATGTCGCGCGTGTCCATGATGTCCTTCAGGCTCTTCAGCGGCAGGCCGATCACCGGCTTCGACGCCACCAGGATCATGACGAAGTTCAGGGCCGCGGCGAGCACGTGCAGGAACGGCAGCGCGAGGTATTCCATGATCTCGTCGCACTTCTGGTGCAGCCAGTCGGTCTCCCGCTTGAAGTCCTGGATCAGCTCGTGCCAGGGACTTGCCGGCTCCGGCCCGGCCGGTTGCTGGGCCGGCGCCTCCCCCTCGGGCAGGGGCTGGCGGGAGATGAAGGCCAGAAGCGGCGGCGTGCCGTACTGCCCGAACAGGAACCAGGTCATGCCGCGGATGCCGATCCAGCCGAATGTCGCCACGGAGAGAGTGAACCCGATTCCCAGGCGGAAGCGCTCACCGGTCTGCTGCGCGATCCAGGGCGTGATCGCGTCCACCAGCTCGCGATAGAGGAACATCACCTCGAAGAACATCACGAACAGCTCGACCAGGACCATCTGGACGATCAGCTTGATCTCGCGCTTCCTGAAGCTGTCGATGAGAGCCTGGATGCAGGCGAAGCTGCCCAGGATCAGGAGGAGCAGGAACAGGTACAGGACGGGCCCGGCGAGGCGCGGCGCCTCCATCCCGACCAGATCCGCCAGGACCTCCGACACGGTCGGGAACAGGGTGTAGGTAAAGATCGTCGCCTCGAGCAGGCACCAGAACAGCAGCATCATGAAGGCGATCCATGGCACGCCGGGCCGGAAGTAGCTCTTGGAGAGCCGGCCCGTGAACGTGAAGGGGGCGATCAGAAGCTGCCGCAGCGCTTCCATCAGAAGGCGCAGGGCGAGGCGCGCGAGAGTCAGGACCCAGCCGATAGCCACGACGACCAGCCGGAACAGCCCGATCCAGTAAAACCATACGGCCCGGGCCGCGTCCCACCAGCTCAGGACCACCATCCCCGCGAATTTGACGCGCGCCGACCGGAACAGCACGGTGTAGAGCGACAGCTGCGTGCACCAGACGGCGGCCACGAAAAGAAGGACCGGGAGAAGTAGAAAGACGACTTTGCCCACGGCGGCCCAGTCGGACGACGACGAAAGGAAAAAATTGAGCAACCACTTCTGCATTCCGGCGATCCACGTGATCGGCGCCAGAAGCATCCGGAACACCGACTGCCAGAGGTCGGAGTCCGCGGTGACAGTGCTGTTCAGCATGAGCCCCTCCCTCGGTTCGAACCCGACGAGCACCGTACGATGAACTGAAGGTAGTGTCCTTTGCGGTGGAGTCAAGCGAGCCCGAAGGGGCGGTTACCTCATTGCGATCCCTGTCCCGGCCGCATCGCCGCCCGTCGGCTTTCTGACCGTGTCCGGGGCCGCCGCGTGTCGCGTTTGCACGCGCGGGCCCCTTGCGTGCCGGCGCGCCCTGTTGTAAACAGGAACGCGTCAAGGAGGACGACCCATGGACAAGGCACGGGTGTTCGCGATCGCGGCGGCGCTGCTCGCGCTGACGTCGGGTGTATCGGCCGCCGTCCGGACAAGGGATGTCGAGTACAGGCAGGGGGACACCGTCCTGCAGGGATTTTTCGCATGGGACGACGCCGCGAAGGGCAGGCGGCCCGGGGTGCTGGTCGTGCACGAGTGGTGGGGGCACAACGAGCACGCCCGCGACCAGGCGAAGCGTCTGGCGCAGGCGGGCTACGTCGGCTTCGCGCTCGACATGTACGGCAAGGGGAAGGTGGCCACGCATCCGAAGGACGCCGAAGCGTTCATGACCGAGGCGACGAAGGACCCCGCGGTCTTGACCGCCCGGTTCAACGCGGCGCTGGAACAGCTCAAGCGGGATCCTCACGTCGACCCGGATCAGATCGCCGCGATTGGATACTGCTTCGGGGGCGGGGTCGTTCTGGGCATGGCGCGCTCAGGCGCCGACCTCGACGCGGTCGTGACGTTCCACGGACATCTGGCGACGAAGACGCCGGCCGGGAAAGGGAAGATCAAGGCGCGCATCCTCGTCCTCACGGGCGCCGACGATCCGATGATCCCGCCCCGGCAGGTGGAGGCGTTCAAGAGCGAGATGACGGCCGCGGGGGCGAAGTTCGAGGTGATCAGCTATCCGGGGGCGAAGCACAGCTTCACCAACCCTCGGGCGGACAAGAGCGGGATGGACGGTCTGGCGTACAACGCGGACGCCGACGCGAAGTCCTGGGCCGCCATGCTGGATCTGTTCCATCAGGTCTTCCACTGAAAGGAGTCGCGACCATGGTGTTCCACGGCGTAGACGTGAAGAAACAGTTCAAGCGCATGCGGGAGCTGGCGCCCGAGTCCTACCGGGCGTTCCTCGAGTTCGACGGCAAGGCGTTCGCGGACGGCGCCTTGCCCCTCAAGACGAAGGAGCTGATCGCGATCGGTATCGCGCACATCACGCAGTGCCCGTGGTGCATCGACGCGCACTCCCGGCGCGCGCGCAAGGCCGGGGCGAGCGACGCCGAGATCGGCGAGGTGATCTTCGTGTCGATGGCCCTGGCGGCGGGGGCCGCCTGGAGCCACGGCGGCCTGACGCTCCAGTGCCTGGACGAGCATCAACAGACTTGACGGTCTCTCATCAGCAGGAGATGCCGGCGCGGCAGGATCCGATCCGGCACGCCTCTCGGCCCCCTCCATGACGCTCTCACAGTGTTTTTCCGTCAAGGCATCGGGGTATCTACCCGATACGCGCGCGTCCATGGATCGGGCCATCCTTGTTGCTCCTAAGGAGGGTGCATCGCAATGAGACCGAACAAGCATACGCGGCGACGAGCGCTGGCGGCACACATCGTGCCGGCGCTGCTGGTGATGTTGTCCTGGTCATGGGCGCCGGCGCAGGTGCCCGTGGCCGGCGCCGTGCCTTCGGGCACCACGCGCATCGAGGAGAACAATCCATCCGTCCTCTACACGGGAGTGTGGTACCCGCAGCATCGCTCCGATCTGAGCGGCGGCTCGATCGTCGAATCGCCGTATCCGATCGGGACCGCCACGCTCCCCTTCAACGGAACCGGAGTCCGCTGGATCGGCTTCAAGGCTGTCTGGGGCGGGATCGCGGAGGTCTATCTGGACGGTGCGCTGAAGGCGACGGTCGATGGCTACGCGCCGACCGAGCAGGCACAGGCCGTCATGTACACGGCCAGCGGCCTGTCTCCGGGCCCCCACACGCTGACGATCAAGACGACGGGTGCGTGGAACCCGGCCGGATGCTGCAGCTGGGTCGTCGTGGACGCCTTCGACGTGATGTAGCCGGCAGGGTCAGCCCGTCAGCGAGGTGCGTCCCCCTTGACGACCGGCTTTCCTGCCTTGATCCAGCCCTGGATTCCCGACGGCATGACGAAGATCTCGCGGTAGCCGAGATCGGCGGCCCTCCGGGCCGCGTGGTGGCACTCCATTCAGAGCTCGTTCATGCAGTAGAAGATCAGCGTGGTGTCCTTGTCCGCCGGCAGGACCCCTTCCTTGATGTCCTTGCTGTTCAGGCGGACGGCGCCCGGAACATGGTTTTCGGCGTAGGTCTCGGGGCGGTTGCCGTCGTAGATATGGATGTTGGGCTGCCCGAGGCGCCTCTCGACCTGGTCCACGGTGAATCGACCGAAGGGCTCGGGTTCGGGCATCTTTTCCTTGTCGGCCGGCCTGGCCTTCGGCACGACGGCGAGGGCGAGAAGCAGGGCCGCGACGACAGCAGATGACTGGCGCCATGACAGCATGGGAACCTCCCTGAAGCATCGGCGAGCGCTGGCTTCCGACCCCGCCTGTGCCAGCCAGTATAGGCGATGAGGGTCGCGAAAGCGTGCCGCGGCCGGGTCAGGCCGGCTTCCGCCCGGGCCGCCCCCAGATGCGATCTGCTAGACTGCGATTCCGTGAAAGGAGGCCACTCCATGGCAGAGCGTCGTGTCTTCCGGTGGACGTATCGGGACTTGTGGATGACCGTGACCGTGTGTCTCGTGGTCGCGAGCCTGGTCCTGCTCGCCCGGCCCCTCTGGGCGCAGAAGGCCCAGGAGAGCTTCAGGGACAAGTTCAATATCGCAGAAGAGACGGGCGGGGTAGCCATCGCCACGAGCAGCGACGGAAAGTACGTCTACGTCGCGGGCAGGAACGGAATCATTGTCTCCGACGATTTCGGCAAGACAGGCTCGTGGGTGCAGACGGTCAGGATGAAGTAAAGAGGAGACACATCAAACAGGCCACCCGAGGCCCAGAGAGGTGCGTTCATGGCCGAACAGGAGTCCGACCAGCCGGTACGCCGGCACATCGAACATCTCGTCAAGGAAGAGCACCGGCTCTTCGAGCAGGGGAAGCTCTCGGACGCTGACCGTCAGCGACTGGATCAGCTCAAGATCGAGCTCGATCAGTGCTGGGATTTGCTGCGCCAGCGTCGGGCGCTCAGGGAGTTCGGTGACGACCCCGCGCAGGCGCGCGTCCGGCCGCCCGGGATCGTCGAGAACTACGAGCAATGAAGCAGAGCACGGCGCTCCCGGCCGGGACGGCGGCTCCCGCTTCACCGCGCAGCTCCTGGCCGCCCAGGGTCGCTCAATTGTCGGCGTGCGCTCTCGCGGGCGAGGCGCGGGTCGAGGTCCAGGCGGGGAGAGGCATCAGCAGGCGCTCCGAGAGCGCGTTGACGTACGGCTCGTAGGTCCCGCGAAGATCCGCGAGGCGCTGCGCCGCATCGGCGGTGTCGGAGACCGGCCGGCCGGCTTCGCCGAGCAGCCGGAAGAGCCGGGCGGCATCCGCAGGGGAGAGTCGGTCCGGAGAGGGCGCGCGCGGCTCGAGGCGGAAGACCTGGGCGAGGTCGACGACGGCGTGCCGGGCCATCGCGAACGTGACGCGCGCCTCCCAGGACGACTCGTCCCGGACGCAGGCCATGAGAAGCGCGCAGGAGTCGAGGACCGTCGTCAAAGCGGCGAGCCACGACTGGTGAGCGTGCTGCGAGCGGAAATAGGCGAGGACGGGATAGGAGAGGTGGCTCTCCATCAGCTCCGCGGTCCACTTCTCCCATTCGTGCAGGAATCGATCCAGGTGATGCAGGCGCTCCCGGCCGTGGCGGAGCAGCAGCTCGTCGACCGTCGGGGGGGAACCGGCCCTCGGATCGAGGAGCGTGATCGACACCTCGCGCCTTGAGAAGGCGTTGTAGAGGACGGGGAAGTAGCCGATCACGAGGGCCAGGAAACCGAAGCCGACCCCGGACTCCACGACCGTCAGGCTGCGTGCCAGCGGCCCGCGTGGCGCCACGTCCCCCAGACCGAGCGTGAAGAAAGTCGTGCCGCTCAGGTAGAGATAAGTCCCGAACGACGGTGGCGCGTCGAGCGTGTGCAGCGTGGTCCCGAGTGACCACTGGAGCGCTCCGAATCCGAGCACGAGGCTCGCGGCCCACAGCGCCAGAAGGAACAGCAGCGAGAGCGGTCCGAAGACGCCCAGGAAGGACTCGCGCCTCGCGCGCGAGCCGATCCGGCGTGCGACAGCGGCCCAGAGCGACCAGCTCAGACGGTAGAAGAGGCGCGCCAGGCGCCACCGGCGCGTGACGCGCCGCGGCAGGACAATCGCCTCGAAGGCGTCCCAGAGGACGGTGCCGATCAGGGCGACGGCAATGAAGGCTACTGGAAACCGCGCCACAGCGATCGTCACGCCTCATCCTCCCGGACGGGTCCGGATCCGTGGCGGGCATTCTAGCAAAGCCGATCGTTTCAGGCGCTCTTCGACTCCTCCTCGCCGGACTCCGCGACCGGCCCCAGCCACGCGCTGCCCAGTCTCTCCGCCTGATAAAGGATGAGCGCGGCGAGCCGCCGGGACTCGTGACGGTCCAGCCGCACCACACGGTACGCGTCCGGGTTCGCTCCCCTGATATGCATCTCGATGAAGGGGCGCAGCGGATCGCGCAGCACGAGAATCTCTCCCGATTCTTCGTCCATGGTCTTCATTCCTCCATTCTCATGCACGACCTTGTAGCCGCGGGCGGTGAAGGTTCTGTGACCCTCGGGTCACAGGCAGGTGAACGGTGGGGTCGCCTGAAAAACGAAGCCCCCCGGGACGGACCCGGGGGGCTTGTGTATTGCACGAACGTGAGGCAGGGAATCAGTACATGTCCCCGCCCATGCCGCCAGGACCGCCGGGCATGCCGGCGCCGGCCTTCTCCTTCTCGGGGATCTCGTGGATCATCGCCTCGGTGGTCAGCATCAAAGCCGCGATGCTGGCCGCGTTCTGCAGGGCCGTGCGGGTGACCTTGGTCGGGTCGATGATACCGGCCTGGAACATGTCGACCCACTTGCCGGCGTAGGCATCGAAGCCGATGGACGCCTTGTCCTGCTCCTTTCCCTGCTGCACGATGATCGAACCCTCGAATCCGGCGTTGATGGCGATCTGCCGGATCGGCTCCTCCAGAGCCCGGCGGACGATGTTGATGCCGGTCTGGACGTCCTCATTCTTCTCCTTGAGCGTTTCCAGCGCCGGGATGGCGCGCACCAGGGCGATGCCGCCGCCGGGGACGATCCCCTCCTCGACGGCCGCCTTGGTCGCGTGCATGGCATCCTCGACGCGGGACTTCTTCTCCTTCATCTCGCTCTCGGTGGCCGCGCCGACCTTGATGATGGCGACCCCCCCGACCAGCTTCGCGAGCCTCTCCTGCAGCTTCTCGCGATCGTAGTCGGACGTGGTCTCCTCGATCTGGGCCCGGATCTGCTTCACCCGGCCCTCGACATCGGCGCGCTTCCCCTTGCCCTCGACGACCGTCGTGTTGTCCTTGTCGGCGGTGATCTTCTTGGCCTGGCCGAGGTCCTCGATCTTGACGTTCTCGAGCTTGATGCCGAGGTCCTCGGTGATG
>Ga0137397_10000185_pt1 | contig 41233 bp, 28 predicted proteins | sample czorhiz116metaG_FD_106658 | JGI IMG/M metagenome (GOLD analysis project Ga0137397, IMG submission 106658) | Vadose zone soil microbial communities from Angelo Coast Range Reserve, California, USA - czorhiz1.16 metaG | ecosystem: Environmental > Terrestrial > Soil > Vadose zone | place: USA... | reverse complement strand
TACCAGCGTTGCCCACGTGCGAGCGTACCCCAGAGTTGCGGAATTCACGACATTGGAGGAGAAAACACGTGTTTCCTGCATGCCCACTGTTTGTGTGCGCAGAGGCTCTATCTGGGTAAAAATCGCATTCGTTCGCGGAGTCCTCCTTTCGCCATCGTCCATGGTGTAGTTTACAAACAAGGAATCTTTGCTCGACATGCTGTAGTCAAACCGGACAAGCCCAAAATCTTCGTGAGCCCTCTGCAGAGCGCTATTGTAGTTGTAGGCGGTTCCGCTCGGCAGTCCGTTGATGAGGACTTCGGGACCATTCGGCGACGGCCAGAAGTAGTTGGCATAAGGCAGCATGCCCTGTTTCAGATTTGGAACGGGAGCGAAGCCGGAAGCTGGGCAGGGACTTGGGGCGGGAGTGATCACGTTGCAAGGCAGCTGGCCCTGACGTGATGGGATATCCGGCACAATCGCGCGGCTGCTTAGCGCCAGGCGTTGCCGGAACCCTTCATAATTCCCAAAAATGAACATCTTATCCTTCTTGATCGGAGCGCCCAGCGATCCTCCAAATTGATTGCGCTTGAACGGCGGAGCGCCGATGGTCTGATCGAAGAAGTTCCGGGCGTCGAGGGCGCTGTTGCGCAGATATTCAAACAGGGTTCCATGTATTTGATTGGTCCCTGAGGAAGTCACAATGCTGATCTGCCCTCCGGCCCGTTTCCCGTACTCGGCGCCATAGGTGTGCTCGAGGACGTTGTATTCCCGGACGGCTTCCACGCCCAGCAACTGTCCGCTGGCCCCGGACGGCGTAATGAACTGGCCGGTGGAATTCCCACCAACCCAGTCGACCCCGTTGATCAGAAATCGGTTGGTTTCCTGCCGCTTGCCCGCGACCGAGAAGCCGGTCCAACCGTTGCCCTGTCCAATGTTCGAAGTGTTATTGGAAATGCCGACGTTGAGCGTCAGAAGCTGATCGAAGCTGCGCCCATTCAGCGGCAAGTCCTTTACCTGCTGCTCGGTGATCAATCCTGAGGTCGAGCTCAGCGTTGTGTTCACCAGCGGAGCCTCCTCGGTCACCGTCACTTGCTCTGCAACAGCTCCTACGTCCAGTGTCAAATCCACAACGGCTTCCTGGCCCACCGACAGGTTGATGCCCCGCCGCACTCCTTGCTTGAAGCCCGCTTTTTCTCCGGTCACTTCATATGGGCCTACGGGCAGAGACGGCATTCTGTAGCCGCCGTTCTCCGTGGAATCAATCGTGCGCGTCAGCCCCGTATCGATCTGCTTGATGGTGACAGTTACTCCCGGCAGCACTCCTCCGGTGGCATCCCGCACGATGCCCGAGATAGTGGAGCCTTGAGCGAAAACCGGAGAACTTCCCAAGATGATCAATCCACCAATAACGGCTCCCAATTTGACAAGCGCGTGGAGCCCTGTACGTGTCCTACTGAACATACTCTCCCCCCTTTTCAGTCGAATTGAGACCGACCTAGGCGAAACCACGTCCGCGCGTGGATTCCCCTGCTGTGGGAGAGTCACAATGGCAAGTCTTTTAGGGCTTGTCATTGACCACAGCAGGAGAGATCCCTGCGTTGTCTGCTGGCTTTTTCTAAGCCGGCCCTTATTGCTTGCAGAAAATTCCGCTCAAAATCCCAATGTACGAACAGGAAATAATATCGATTAGCTACGCCGGTTTCGCGAGTTTGTCAAGAAGTCTGTCGGGCAGTTTGTCGCGCAGATTTTGAAATCGGACGAATCATGCAGCTCAAATCCGAAATCCGAAATATCAGATTCGTCGGAGCCGGCATCAACCACGAAGATTGGTTAATGGGTCATCGCATAGATCACGAAATTGATCCCCATGCGATACGCCTGACCTGAAAACTTCTCCGGATAGCACGCGACATCCATGTGCTCCCAGGCGTCTCCCAAATCCGAGTTATACGTCACGATCACCATCAAGCGGCTTTTGTCGTCTCGGATTCCGAATATCCGCGGAGCGGTATCCGTCGATGATTCCCAGGTCCGGCCGCCGTAGCAGCCATTGCTGACATTGGGAATTTGCATGACGGTGTCGATATCGAAAAACGTGTGGAAAATCTCGTCCGTCAATGGCACGGGCTCGAGCTTGCGGTCTGGAAAGACCTTCGACATCTGCCTGGCGAGATTGTCCAGCTGGTAGAGTCCCCAAAAATCGTCGGCGTGGAGAAACCCGCCGCGCAGGAGGAATTCACGCAGCCGGGCCGCCTCCTGGTCACTCAGTAATAGTTGGCCGGGCTCGACAATATAAAGGTAGGGGAAGTCAAAAATTGCCGGATCCATCAACTGCATGGGGTGCGGCGCCTCACGATAGGCCTTGATCGACGTCAGTCGTTCAACACCCCAGATAAACTTGCAGTCCGAGGCGGGGTAGTCCGTGCGCCATCCTCCACCCATGCCGCCCTCGCCGCGCTCGAGATCCGAACACTTGAAATCCCGCAGGGGCTCGTAACGGATGGGAATGGGGCCACCCCTCTCGGGCGTGCCTGCGCCCGAATAGATCACTCGCGTGTAGTAGTACTCCGGTTCCGTTCCCGGCGGAGATGTATCGGCGGATACGCGGGACATCAAGACACCGATAAGGAACAACAGAGAAAGCGCTCTCTTCATTGTGGGATTGTACGGGCGGAGATCATTCTACTTCGTTTCGGACGCCTGGTGTTGTAAATTGACGATGGTGCTTATGACCTCCTCATCTCTCCACGCCATTGTCCTCTAACGTTCGCGCGTAGCGGGCAACGGTCCACATTTCTTAAACACGATCCCCACTAAAAAGGAGAGATGATCGTGTTTCATCTACACGAATTGGGTTGGAATTCGTTTTTTCAGCAACATGTGAAGACAGGCGATTCGCGGATCCCCGCGCGGATCGTAGAAGAGCAAAGATCGGCTTATCGCGTACTGTGCGCGGCAGGAGAACTGCCGGCCGAAACCGCCGGGCACTTGCGGCATGCCGCGATGGGCCGATCCGGGTTACCGGCCGTCGGCGATTGGGTTCTGATTGAAGCAAGACTCGCCGAAGGCCGGGCCACCATCCATGAGGTTCTTCCCCGAAAGAGCAAGTTCTCCAGGAAATCTGCCGGACAGGAGACGGCGGAACAAATCGTCGCGGCGAACATCGATACCGTGTTCCTGATGACGTCGCTCAATGCCGATTTGAACCTCAGGCGAATCGAGAGGTACCTTACAACCGTGTGGGACAGCGGCGCTCAGCCCGTCGTTCTCCTCAGCAAGGCCGACCTTTGTGAGGATTCAACAGCAGCGATGGAGGCGGTCGCCAGCGTAGCTTTTGGCGTTCCGATCCATACCTTGAGTTCGGTGACCGGAGACGGTCTCGCTCAAATCCGCGAATATCTGAGACCCGGCCGGACGGCAGCGCTGCTCGGCTCGTCTGGTGTTGGGAAATCGACCCTGATCAATCGGCTTCTTGGAGATGAGGTCCAGAAGGTCCGTGAGATTCGCGAGGACGATGCTCGCGGACGTCATACGACGAGCGCGCGGCGTCTATTCCTACTGCGTGGCGGCGGCATGTTGATCGACACACCAGGCATGCGCGAATTGCAGTTGTGGGACACGGGTGACGGCCTGTCTCAAACCTTCGATGACATCCAGCTACTCGCTCACGACTGCCGTTTCCGTGACTGCCGCCACGAGTCCGAGCCCGGCTGCGCGGTGCAGTCCGCATTGGCAGGACACCAACTCAGCTCCGAGCGATTTGAGAGTTACGTCAAACTGCGCCGCGAGCTGGAGCATCTGGCGCGAAAGCAGGATGTCTTCGCGCGTACCGAACAAAACCGCAAGTGGAGGCGGATCCATAAAGCGGCGCGCGAGCTTTACAAACATCGGAACAAACCGTGACCAGACCTGTCCAAGATATCGCGCGAAGCGCATCCGAATACAGCCGCGTAGCGGCGACAGAATGTAGCCCCACGCGCCAGCGTGGGGATCCGGTAGACCCTCGATTTACGAGCTCCGTAGGAGCGAAAGATGACTCTGAAGAATCTTCCGCCCCTCGCGGGGCTAACCTTCAATTGCAACGCATACCCCACGCTGACGCGTGGGGCCACATTCTGTCGCCGCTACGCGGCTGTATTCGGATGCGACGTGCGCATGAAATTCTCCAGATCCTGCCTTATATTTGAGATCGTTGATTGGGGGAAAGTTCACATGCGAATCGTGGTCATCGGGGGCACAGGGTTCATCGGTGGAATGACTGTCCGACAGTTGCATCAGCGAGGACATCAACTGCTTCTCTTCCATCGGCGCCCCTCAACTTCCTTCCAGCAAATAACGGCGGACCGCAGCCGCCTTGCAGAATTCCGGAACGAATTTCGGAAATTCAAACCCGACATCGTCGTCGACACGATTCTGAGCAGTGCACGGCAGGCCGAAACTCTGATGTCGACATTCAAGGGAATTGCAAAACGTGTCGTCGCGCTGAGCAGCATGGATGCATATCGCGCATGCGGCGTTCTGCATCGCACCGAACCGGGACTGCCGGATACTGTGCCTTTGACGGAAGAGTCGCCGTTACGAACTCAGCCCGCCTATCCGCCGGAAAGAATTCCGATGCTCAAGAATCTTTTCCAATGGCTGGACGATGAATACGACAAAGTGCCTGTTGAGCGAGTCGTCATGAGTGATTCGGAAATTCGCGGCACCGTACTTCGGTTACCGATGGTTTACGGTCCCGGCGATCCACTTCACCGGTTCTTTCCGATTCTCAAACGCATCGCGGATGGCCGCTCCACGATCATTCTCGATGAGAACGTGGCGTCCTGGCGCGGCTCGCGTGGATACGTCGAGAATGTCGCCGCGGCGATCGTTGCAGCCGTTGAATCTTCGAATGCGGAAGGCCGCATTTACAATGTCGCCGAACCGGTGGCTTTCACCGAAAAAGAATGGACGAAAAAGATTTGTGACTCGAGCGGCTGGAAGGGACGAATTGTAACTCTTGCAACCGACCGCATCCCGTCCCACTTGCGGTTTCCCGGAAACACGAATCAGCACTGGGTTGCAGATACGTCGCGTATTCGTCGTGAACTCCGTTACACCGAAATGATTTCGATCGATGAAGCGATCGGTCGCACGCTTGAATGGGAGCAGACGCACCCACCTGCGCAGATCGATCCGAACCAATACGACTACGCCGCGGAGGATCGCGCGTTGGCCGAGGCAACGTAACTTCTATCCGAAATAAAACCGTGGTTTCTGCGAAGTAATCCGGATTCAGCGCGGATATCTTCTTTCGTACATTCGGGAGTGAACACAAGGAGGGGCCGCTGGCGATGTTTAGACTAACTCCAATCCTGGTGTTCATGCTTGCTTGTTTCGAGCCCGCGTTCGCTCAAGATCCCTATGCGCCAGAACACCGCGACTGGGAGGGTTCAGGGTTTTCAGGCGGCAGTTTCGCCGGCGACTTTAGCTTTCCGACGCCAGTTTCTGGAGATGGTCAGGAGGGTTCACGAACGGTCGGGGTTCACTATGCTTCCGGTTATCAGGTTGGTGCGCGGATCACTCAGAATCTGGGCGATTTCTGGGCGGCTAGTCTGGAGTACAATTTCGCCAATCAGCCTCTGCGTTTCACCAATCTGTCGCCGGGCATTCAAAGCCTTTCGCTTAGTCACAACGTCCATCACGTCTCCTACAACGCTTTGTATCTCCCCTTAACGCGTAAGCGGCGACTCCGGCCCTTCGCCACGATAGGTGCCGGAGCCGCTCTTTTTTACATTCCCGGGCGTTCGAAGGAAGAGGCATTGGCGCTGGGGGTGTCACTTCGCGACAGTTGGGAGTTTGCGTTCAACTGGGGAGGAGGATTGAAGTACCTGGCGGCGGATCAGGTTGCACTCACGTTCGACGTGAGGGATCAGATCTCCGGTCTCCCCTCCTATGGCCTGCCCCGCTCGGCGCGCATAACAAATGGTCAGTATCAACCCGGCATCGCTCGCAGCGGGCGAATAAACATCTGGCAACTCAATTTCGGTGTTGCGTACCAGTGGGACGATTAGCGGGAACTATCGGAGTTCGTCCTTATGCCGATGCAGGATGAAGCGGCCCACGAGTTCTCCGATAGCCGCGCCAATCAGGACGTCTGATGGAAAATGGTTCAGGCCTCCGATGCGCGAAAGGCTGACGGACGTTGCCAGACCGTAAGCACCGAGCACAACCAGGGGTTTGTTGTGGTACTGGTGAGCCACGACACTCGCAAAGGCAAATGTGGTGCCCGCGTGACCCGAAGGAAACGACTTCCCTCCCCCCCAAAACGATCCTTGCCCGCCGATTTTGTCGGGTCTTTCGCGATCGAAAGCCATTTTGAGACCCTGGACGACGATGGAGCTCTGAAGCACCGCTTCTGTGGCCAGCTTGCCCGTGCTCGCGGCCTTTTCATTACGCGCCAGCTTTCCGATTCCGAAAAGCGCAAACGAGGCTCCTGCCATCGGCAGGGCTCCTCCGAAGTTCGAGAGAAATTTGCTGGGCGACCGCAGGCTGTCGTTGGTCCGAATGTCGTCGCTGAGCCTCCGGTCCGTGGCCAGCAGCGCTGCAGCGCCTGCGCTCAACGGAAGAAGCCATTTCACGTCTCCACGTCTGATGTGCAAAGGACTAACCCAAATACGCCCCTGGTCACGCAGGAACCGGCCGACAAGGTTCGTATGCGGGAGGGTGTCGGAAGCCGGTGGAATCTGGTCCGCAGGACTCGTCTGCGGGAGAGTTTCGGGCGCCTGTTGGGCCGCGTCCTGCGCCATTCCGTGTGCGGGCAAGATGGCCAGGAGGAAAGAAAACACAATCAGGGACGTGATTCGCATTGTTTTGTTTAAACCATAAATCCAAAATTCAAACGATCCAGTATCTAACAGATAACCGGAATTGGCTATAAGGCGATCCCCTTGGATCAACGCGGGCTAAAGCCCGCGACTACATTTGGGATCAACGTTCGGTCTGAATGTAGTCGCGGGCTTTAGCCCGCGTTTATTCAACCTGAGTCACTACCTTCACGCCAATTGTCTTGACCCGTCCGGACCTCACCAGTAGACTGGCGCCAATTTCGATCCACTTAAATTTCGACAACCGGAATGCCAGGACGGCGGCCTTCACGAAGGAGATATCCATGCGTCACGTCCGCCCGATCCTGTTCTCCCTCTTCACAATTACGGTTCTGACTTTGCCGGCATGGCTGGAGGCACAGGTCACAACAGCAACACTCTACGGCGTCGTCCGAGACACAACCGGAGCGGTACTGCCCGGAGCGAGTATCGCTGCCACGCACCAGGGGACCAACCTTCCGCGTGATGGCGTGACGGATGAGCGGGGCGAGTTCGCCTTGCCCGCGCTTCCCACCGGACCGTACACGCTGAAGATCGAACTGCCGGGTTTCAAGACTTACAACAGCGCCGGTCTTCAGTTAGGTGCGGGGCAAACCGTGCGTCAGACGTTCGTGCTCGAGGTTGGACAGCTGGCGGAAAACATCACGGTCGCCGAGACTGCGCCGCTGGTCGAGACGGCATCTGCTGCGCAGCAAGAGTCCATCGGAACTCAGGAAGTGAGCCAGTTGCCGCTGGCCCGTCGAAATCTGGTGGGGTTGATGACTCTGTCGCCCGGTGTGACCGAGAACAGCACGGGCATTGCCGGAGGCGGCAACATTCGCCTCAATGGTGTCGCGGAGGGCGGCACGGCCATCACGGTAGACGGCACCGATGCGGCTTCCAATTCTGAAACGCGCGGAACGGGTACGTACGGAGGCCAGAATCAGATCAGTGTGATGAGCATCGAAGCTGTGGCAGAGGTGCAGATCATCAAAGGTATTCTGCCGGCCGAATACGGCGGAGCCGTCGGCGGCCAGGTGAATATGATCAGCCGCTCAGGCACGAACACTTTCCATGGCTCGGCGTTTGAGAACTATCAGAGTCAGGCATTCTCAGCACGCGACCCGTTCCTTCCGGGCACGGCGGCAAAGCCCTCGATACGTTTCAACCAGTTCGGCGGATCGTTCGGCGGGCCCATTGTTCGCGATCGGGCGATGTTCTTCTTTGCCTATGAGGGTTATCGCGAGGCGGCAGGCCAGAGCGTTCAGGGAAATGTTCCGACGCAGCAAACACGAGATCGTCTTCTGGCAGCATTGCCATTTCCGGAGACGAAGATCGTGCTCGATCAGTTGCGGCTGCCCAACGAGCCCATCAGCGCCGATATCGGAAGGTACCGTTCCACTGGAGACCGCGAACGCCGGGACAACCATGTGACCGCCAAAGGCGACGTCATGCTGTTCAACGGCAATCTATCGGTCACTTACACCCGGATGAGGCCGTATACGAAAAACCCGTCGATCTACGTTGCCAACAATGAGAAATTTTTCAACACGCAGGATCGCGTCGCAACGCAGTACGTGCTGTCGCGCAGGTCCTGGGTTTCCGAGAGCCGATTCGGCTGGAACCGCAGCTTTCTGGATCGGTTCCAGGATTTCTGGTTCGTTTCCGACCCAACCAAGCCGGCCGAGGAAGTGAAAACGAAAGTCGGCCGGCGCATGCCTTTGATGACGATCAGCGGACTGTTCGCGACGGTAAGCGCCGAAATCCTGGAATTGAAGGGCCGTTCCTTCAGCGCCGAGCAGAAAGTCAGCCGCATCATCGGCCCACACAACATCAAGGCCGGGTTTCGCTGGGGACGGCAGGGCGGCGGCAAGACGAATCCACAGAATCCCAACATAACGTTTCAGAACCTGACCGATGCGCTCTCCAATGTTCCGAACTCCGTCGGACTCCGGAACGGCAAGCCTCCCCACGATGGTCATCTCGACGAGTATGGCGGCTTCATTCAAGACGACTGGCGCGTCAACAAGAAGCTCGTCATCAACCTTGGCCTGCGTTACGACAACTATTCGACCGTAAGCATCCGGGCGACAACAGACTTCCCTGCCGAGATCGTGAATCGCGAACCGCCAACCGACCTGCGAAAGCTGGACTTCGGCGCGTATCGCGACCCGAAGAAGCCGTACGACCCGGAAAGGCTCAACTTCGGTCCGCGAGCAGGCTTCGCCTGGACTGTCAGCGAAAAAAGCGAGACGGTCATTCGCGGCGGCGTGGGCGTGCTCTACAGCCCCCATTTGTTTGCGACGCTCGAAAATACCGCATCGGACCCGAACGGTCCGGCGAACCTGGATTTGAATCGGACCGAAGTGTCGGCTCGAGGTATCAAATGGCCCGCTTACAATGACGATGTCCGCAACGTGATTGTGCAAGGGTCCAGCGGCGGCAAGTTCCTCAACTCGATCATCGATACAAATCTGCCCAACCCCTATACCGTGCAATCGATGATCGGTCTCCAACGGGCGATGGGAAATTCTTTGATGGCAGAGGTCGATTACATACGCACGGACGGCCGGAATTTTCCCCTGCACCGGCCCTTTGCGAATGCATTCGACAGACAAACCGGTGCGCGTCCCAATACGGCGCTCGGCACGCTCAGCGGCTACCACCTGAGCAGTGGGCAGACGATGGTCTACAACGCACTTCAGACATCTCTCCGCAAGCGGTTCTCCAACGGCGTGGGCTTCGATCTCCACTACACACTGCGTAAAGGATGGGCCGATCAGGGCGGCGGTCTCAGCTCGAACTTTGTGAACGAATACATTTATGTCACGCAGGATTTCTGGGATGTGAAAATCGACCGGTCGCCGCTGAATCAGGAATCCCGTCACAATGTCAGCGGAAACGTGATCTACGAACTCCCATGGTTGCGGCAAGGCCGAGGCGCGCTTTCGCACGTTCTGGGCGGCTGGCAGATTTCCTCGATTGTTACTGTTCGCTCTGGTGTGCCCTTGCGCCTTCAGCAACCGTCGGGCATCACGATGAGCCGGCCGGACTATGTCGGCGGCAATCCGGTTTCGTCGAATTGGGGTGACACGCTTCTCTACCTGAACAGAGCCGCGTTTGCGCCGGTTCCAACGTATCCGCTGACGAATGCGACAGTTCGACCCGGCACAGAGAACCCGGGCGACGTGTATGGACCCGGCAGGTGGAAGGCGGATATCTCACTCGGCAAGACGTTCCGGATCAAGGAATCCGTCAGCCTGCAGATTCGCGCCGATGCGTTCAACGCCCTCAATCATGTGACCTACAGCAATCCACAATTGAGCATCGCATCGCCGGATTTTGGAAGGATTACAAGCGCTCCGGGATGGCGGACCGGACAGGTAGGAGCGAGGATCGCGTTCTGAGGATAGCCGCGGAGCGGCGACAGAGTATAGCCCCGGGGCGAAAGATTCCGGAGGTCTTTCGCCCCTCCGGGGCTCCATCTCAAAACGTCGCCTACCCCGGGCTTGCGCCCGGGGCTACATTCTCACGCCGCTCCGCGGCTGAATTCCGATTCGCTCCGCGCACACAGGTAGGCCCAAGGGAAACATCGCAGGAAGCTATACCGGCGCCAGCTCAATTTTCTTCGCTGACGGATCCATTGCTTTGATCGTGAAGGCACGCACTTGACCCACGCGGTATGGCTCGGAGCCCGGGCCAGCCGATTTGACGCCGCCTTTCCACGCCGCCGCCAATTGTTCGGCCATCGATCCGCCCGACGAGGCCGCGGACCCGCCGGGCGCGGCATCTTCGACCAGACACACGCCCTCAACGCCTTCGCCCAGCTCTACGATCACCTTGTTTCCGCGCACCTCCACCACACGCCCGCTGACGCGGTCGCCCACGACGGCGTGTTGCGCAAATTGGTCGGAGGCCGTCGGCTCGAGCTGCTTCAAGCCCAGCTTCACGCGTCTCGTTTCCGGATCGGCCGACAGTACCATCGCGCGCACGACTTGCCCGACCTTTACAACTTCGCTTGGATGCTCGATTCGCTTCTCGCTTGTGAATTCGGAAACGTGGACGAGGCCCTCAATGCCCTCCTCCACTTCCACAAACGCGCCGAACTTGGCAAGTCTCGTGACCTTACCTTCAATGACCTTCCCGTTCGGGTAACGATCCTTGATCGTGTCCCAGGGATTGCCCAAAACCTGTCTCAGACCCAGACTCAGACGCCCCGCCGCGCGGTCAACCTTCAGTACCACGACCTCGACGCGTTCGCCCTTCTTCAGCACGTCGCTCGGACGCTGGATGCGCTTGGTCCACGACATCTCAGACACATGGATCATTCCCTCCACGCCAGGAAGGATTTCCACAAAGGCGCCGAAATCCGTCAGCCTGGTGATTTCGCCCGTCACCCGATCGCCCGGATTGAGGCTGGCAACGGCTTGGTCCCACGGATCGGGAGACATCTGCTTCAGGCCGAGTGAAATCTTGCCGCCTGGTTTGTCGACCTTCAATACCTTGAGGTCGAGCACGTCGCCGACTGCCAATTCCGTCGACGGATCGGTCACGCGCGACCAGGAAATGTCGCCGACATGCAGCAGGCCGTCCACGCCACCAATGTCGATGAAAGCGCCGTAATCGGCAAGAGACCGCACCGTGCCGCGCACGACCGCTCCTTCCTCCAGAGCCTCGAGCGTGTTCTGCCGTATCTGCCTGGCTTCTTCTTCGATAACCGAGCGGCGATCAACGACTACATCTTCATCATCAACGTCGATCTTGATGATGCGGCAGCGAATCTCCTGGCCCACCAGCTTTTCCATCTCCGCCGCATCGCGGGTACCGCTGCGCGAAGCCGGCATGAACGCGCGCGTTCCCACGTCCACGGTGAAGCCGCCCTTCAACGCGCCGGTGACCTTGCCTGCGATGATTTCCTTGTGCTCGAAAGCGCGCATCAGCCCGTCCCAATCGCGGGGACGCGGACCGGTGACGCGCGAAAGCGTGGCCATACCCTCGCTGTTGAAACCGGTGATCGCCACGTCGAAACTATCGCCGCGTTTTACGGTTAGATTACCGTCCGCATCGAGAAAGCTGTCGGAGGGAATCACACCCTCAGACTTCGCACCGTAGTCGATCAGGATGAAATCGCCGGACATACCGACGACGGTTCCGCGAAGCGGTTTGGGGGCGGGCTTGCTTTTGCCCTTGCCCTTGCCTTTACCCTTACCGGCGGGCTCAACGCGCGTGCTCTTTTCGAACTCATTAAGAATGTCGGCGAACGACGCGTCCGACGGATCGTCTGCTTGTTCTGGAGGATCATTCGGCATGGTTTAGTACTATATCATCCCAACTTCACAACCTGTCGGTTGGATTAACGCGGGCTAAAACCCGCGACTAGCTAGTGGGCTGTAACAGTGAAATCGGCAGTGATGGACGCGCCATTAATAAAATGCTGCGAAGCCACCGCTGATGGCGCGGACGGGGTGGTCAGGTTCGCGGAATCTTTAGGAGCGCATTCCTGAAACACTCATCGGTCCTGACCACCCCGTCACCCCTCCTTTCCAGAGAATGTTGCAAAACCTGGAGTAAGAACGGGAACGAGCCACAAGAGGCACAAAAGGCACTAGAATTTTGTGCTTCTTGTGCTTTTTGTGGCTAGATCCCCTCAATTTCATATCTCGGATTTCGGATTTGAGGTGCAGGATTCGTCCAATTTCAAAATCTCCTCTCGATCCATCCATCTCAAAAGCTGAGCCGTCCATTGAGCTGAATCACTCGCTGGCCCCGCGTTCCACGTGCCTGGCCAAATGTTCCACTGTTGATACTGGTTGTAATATTCGAGAGATTCAGCTTGTTAAGCGCATTCAACATGTCTGCCCGAAGCTGCAGTTTCACGTTCTCCTGGATCGCAAAGTTCTTGCCCAGAGATAAATTAAGGTTCCAGAAACCAGGCCCCCGAACAGCACCCCATCCGAGAGTACCGGGGCGCGCCGCGCCGCCGGAAGCCTGGATCACCGGAACCTGCGCGAATGCTGCCAGGTTCAAGTACTGACGATTCGGAGTGCCCTGCCAGTTTTCATTAATCGTGTTTTGCCCGGACACGTAATCCGGACGCTGGTGGTAAGCCGAGGTTGTCTGAGTTATTCCAAGAGGCTCTCCCGTGGCGGAGGAAAACACACCGCCGACCTGCCAGGTGCCGACTATCTGCCGGACGATCGAATTACTCACGGTCGAGAGCCGGGGCGTGTCATATACCCATTCTGCGACGAAGTTATGAATCACGTCGCCCGCACCGGGACTCTTTTCAATCGCGATGTTATAGAAATCCTGTACCCGCGTATTGTTGTCGCCCTGATACGCGGCTCCGATATCGCCTCCGCCGCCGTACGCCAGCGCTTTGCCCCACGTGTAGTGCACGCTCGTGCTCAGGTTGTGGGAATACCGTTTACGAAGCGAAGTTTGCCAGGACACATAGGTTGAAGTCTGTGACTCATCCAGATAGAAATTTGTCAGGAATTTGGGATTGGGACGAATCCCGCTGACGCGATCCGGTTCGTTGGGCACGCGATTCAACAGAAATTTCCGGCCCGACACTCCAACAAAGGATGTTTCCAGGGCCAGGTCCGAAGCCAGTTCGCGCTGCACTCCAAGGGTGTAATGGAACGTGTACGGGTTCTGGATCTTCGGATTGACCACCTGGAACACCTGCGTAATGCCTTCATCCTTGATCATTCGCGCGACAACGGCGCGGAAATCGTCGTTGTACATGGGATACTTCAGACCATATTTGATCGCATCCTGCCGGCTGAATACGACACGCCTTGGGGCGTTCAAAGAGTGGACGCCCGACCAAAGCGCCGCCATGATCTGGGGGCTGAAGAGCACGCCCATGCCGCCTCGTACCACAGTCTTATTGTTTCCACTTACGTTATAAGCGAAGCCCAGTCTGGGTCCGAAGTTAACGGCATCGCTCTCATAGGCCTTCCTCCCCGGCCGAATCGGTCCGACGGTCATGTTGCTGATGTTGAGCCCGTCGGGATTCACCAGAAAGCTGTTCGCCGCGTCGGTCGGTGTCGCGATCATGTGCCCGAAGAAGTCATAACGAAGCCCAAGATTCAGCGTCAACCTTGGATGAATCCGCCAATCGTCCTGAATGAACAGTCCCCATTCCGACAGCCTCGCAGAGTATTCTCCCTGGCCGAACGAAACGTTGATGTTGCTCGCAATATTGGCCAAAAGGTCCGCTACGCCTGTGTAGGTCCAGCCGACGGCTTCGACGTTGGCGCGCTGGCAGCAGTGGGTCGAATACTGAGCACCAAACTTGAGCGAGTGCTGTCCGAGTTGCTTGGAGAACTTCTCGCTAAGAACCTGTGTCGGTCCTCTCAATATGACGATTTCCGATGCCGGGGTATTGAATCCGAGATTCGTGCTGACCCTGCCAAGACGGCGTCCAAACGCAAACTCCTCTTTGGAATTCACTGGATCGACGAGATGAAAACAACACGTCAAACGATTCGTATTACTCCAATTGGCGCCGTAGCGGCTTTCCGAAGTCCAGGTCGAGCCTCCGATGACGAAGCTGATGGTTCCGCGCGAATTCTTGGCCTGGAGAGGCGAAGTCCAGGTCGGATCGACTACGGTGGTGATTGAGGTAGCGTTCTGGAAAGGACGTCCACGAGTGAAAGTGAGCGCAAGGTTACTGTTACTGCTGATCTTGAAGTCGCTCTTCAGATCGATGTGGTTGTCTTCCCGATAATCCTTCGCAGAACCCACGAACAAACCGGTGTTCGCCGTCGCATTGCCCGGCTGGTTCGGAAGGGGCAGGAACTGCAACGACAGCGCATACGATGGGACGGCAGCCACCATCTGATCCCTGAAAAACTTCGTCGGAACAGTAGCCTCCAGGCGGCGTCCACGCGCCTCGCGATATCCCTCGTATGCGCCAAAGAAGAAAATGCGGTTCTTCCGGATTGGACCACCCAGCGATCCACCAAACTGGTTGTATGTGAAACCCGGTTTGGTGGCCAAAAACGGATCTCTTGCATTCAGGTTCTCGGCCTGAAAGTTTTCAAACAAACTGCCGTGGATCTGATTCGTACCCGAACGCGTGAGGACGTTCACCTGCCCGCCCAACACTCCGCCATACTCCGCCTGGAGCACACCCTTGACAACACTCACTTCCGAAATCGCTTCAAGACTGAGCGTGTCGACATAGCTTGCACCACCGAAATTCTGGGCCCCCCGGCTTTCCAAATTGCCGTTCGAATCCGTGCCATCCACCGCAAATCCTGTTCCGGCTCGCCCCACACCGTTCATGCGGACCCCTTCAGACGAACCTCCGGTCGCGGTGTTCACACCAGTGCCGATGCTCAGGATGCCGGCGAAGTTGCGGCGGGCCAGAGGCAGATCGGTCACCGTCTTCATGTCGAACGTCTGCTGCTGCTCGGGCGACACCGTGTTCACCAACTGGAACGAAGCCTCTACCGAAATAGTTTCGCTGCTCTGTCCCACTTCCAGCGTGTATGTCTGCCGGACACTCTGTCCCGCTCCCAGCTGAATGCCAGTCTGCTGGTACGTCTTGAATCCGGGAAGCTCCATCGAGAGGGTGTACGTACCGGCGCGTACAAAATCAAACTGGAAGTCGCCCGTTTCGGATGTGATTTTCGTCGTCACGGTCCCGGTTTCCTGCTGGGTCAGGGTGACTGTCACACCGGGAATTCTCGCTGTACTGGAATCGATCACGGTTCCATAAATAGTTGCGGTCGTTACTTGCGCCCGGATCGGCGCCGAAACAGCGACACATACGATAAAGGCTGCAAACAGCGTCGGGAATCGCATTGTCAGTCTCCTTTGGCTGGGCTTATGTAAACAATTTGTGGTTGGGGTAAACGTCGCAGATCCTAGCAGTAACGGTCTGGCCCGACAAGCAATAAGAGAAATAAGAGCTTTCCAGGCTTTTGGTAGAAAATGCGCATTATGGCCAGGGCAAATCTGGAGGAGCGCATCGAACACGTGAGGGACCTGGGCCGTAGACCTGTCACCGATCAGACAATGGTCTCATTGCGTAAGGCGCTCGGCGACCGATCCAATCTTATCGTAGCCCAGGCGGCGAAGGTGGTCGGCGAGCTTCGGCTTCGGGATCTCCTCCCGGACGTTCTTCAGGTGTTTGACCGGATGCTTCAAAAAGGTTCGAGCGCGGATCCAAAATGCTGGGCAAAGAAAGCCATCGTCGATGTTTTGAAGAAGATGGACTATGACCAGTCGGATCCATTCCTTCGCGGTCTTCGACATATCCAAATGGAACCCGTGTGGGGCGGACAGGAAGATACGGCGACATCGCTCCGCGGGAGCTGCGCGCTGGCCCTGCTTCAGTGTGGAGACCTTTCCAGACACAAGAAACTTCGTCATCTGGTGGATGCAATGGCGGATCCGGAGGAGCCCGTCCGCGTGGATGCCGTGCGCGCGGTCGAGCAGATGGCAGGCGATGACGCCGCATTGTTGCTTCGATTGAAGGCCAGGGTGGGCGATCCGAAGTCCCGGGTTACGGGTCAGGTGCTGGAATCCATCATCAATGTCGAAGGAGAGCAGGGCGTCGCTTTCGTCTGCGGGTTTCTGGAGTCCGAACGCGACGAGATTTGCGAGGAAGCCGCTCTGGCGCTTGGCGCGTCACGGCGGGTAACGGGCTTTGCTGCGCTCAAAGAGGCCTGGTCTCGGGAGCGAACCAGGCCGCGAAGTGAGGTATTTCTTCGGGCAATCAGCGCCTGCGCATTGCCTGAGGCCATCGATTTTCTTGTGGATTTGGTGAAAGACGGCTTGCAAAGCGAAGCAGACGCCGCGGTTCGAGCGCTCGAGTTGCACTCCGGTTCGGAGGAAATCGAGGCAAAACTGCGCGATGCGCTCCAGCAGCGGAAGAGACGCTAGAAGGGCATCCGATCGATCGCAGCCGCGGAGCGGCGTTAGGTGTGAGTTCCCAGCCGCGGAGCGGCGTTAGAATGTAGCCCACGGCGAAGCCGTGGGTTTCAGATCCGACCAACATCAGCCCCGACAGGGGCGAAAGATTCCAAGACACTCTGACGCCCCGCTGGGGCTTACTCATTCCTAAATCGATTACCCCATGCTGGCGCGTGGGGCTACATTCTAACGCCGCTCCGCGGCTGGGAACTCACACCTTCGGTGAGAAATCCGGGCTACACTCTAGCGCGCTCCGCAGCTGGATTCGGATGCGCTTCGCGCGGTATTTTTACCTGAATCGTTACCGTTTCAACTCGTCGTACACGCGTTGAACGTCCGCCTTCAGGTTGGCCATGTTGTAGTCCTTGTACTTGTCCGGCAGCTTCAGGCCACTCACCGCCTGGTCCACACCCTTGCCGGCTTTCATTGCCGCCTCGGCTGCAGCGACGAAGTCGCGCATGAAATCGGCGTACTCCTGCAGATCGGCCGGTTTCATCACGGGACTGGACCGGGGAAAAGTCGCAGCGCGGCCGGATCCAATCATGGTGGTGCTGTGGCCGGTAATCACCGTATCGACATCCTTGAGTCCGGTCACCGCTTTCGCCAGTGTCTGTGGAAACGCCACGGCGCTGCCGCCGTTGCTCGCATCGACCAGCGGCGCCCACTTCCGCGCAAAGAGATCGCCCATCACCGCCGTCCGAAGCGCCGGAAACACGATCACCGCGTCGCCGTTGGTATGACCCGCTCCGAAGTAATACAAATCGATCCGATCCTTCCCGGCCAGCAGCGACATCTTGTCTTTAAAGGTTCTTTTGGGCAGGAACGCGGCATTCTCACCCTTGAACAGGTCCATGCGCGCCATGTTCGTCCTGGTATTTTCGTGCGCTACGAAGTCGACAGTTCGAGGAAACTCGCTGTTGCTGCTCGTATGATCCGCATGCGTGTGGGTGTTGATGATCATCGTGACGGGCTTGCCGGTCACCGATTTCACCTGGTCCAGGATCGCTTTCCCGTAACCGGGATATTTCGTGTCGATCACAACGACGCCGGCATCCGCGATGAACACCGTCGTGTTGCCGCTAATTCCGCCGGCCTCTCCGGGACCACGGCCGCCGGTGATGAGGTAGAGTGCATCCTTGACCTTCTCGAGCCGGATAACCGTGGGATCCTGTTGCGCTTGAGCGATAGCGATAAACAGCGCGCCCGTAACGGTCAGGACCGTCAGTACGATCAGCCGTCTCATGCTGCCACCTCCGTGACATTGTGAAACGCGGGCTAAAGCCCGCGACTACATTCGGACCGAACATTCGGACCGAACGCTGATGCCAAATGTAGTCGCGGGCTTTAGCCCGCGTTCCGCCGGGGCTACTCCACGGCGCCCAATCGGCGGAGGAGGTCCGCCGTAGTCGGGTACAAAACAGTGTCTGCAGCGGCGCTTCCCTGGCCGCGCCCTGTCAGCGCGCCCAGCGGCGTGAGCCCACGATTGTTTTTCACGTTGAGCTGCGCTCCCTTGTCCGCGAGGACCTTTACGACGCGATCGTACCCCATCGAGACTGCGGCATGCAGCGCCGTATCGCCGTTCCGGTTCTTCGCATTGATGTCTCCACGCTGGAGAAGCGCCATCGTGACGGCCTCCGCGACACGGCTTTCATCCGGCAGCCTCCCGCCATCGATCACACTGACACCGCGGCGATCGGCGTCTGCGGCGGCCCGGCCGCTTCTTTCTTTCAAGCCGGCCGCTGCCATCAACGGTGTGGTCCCGTCCCTTATGGGCATTTCCGGATCGGCGCCGCCGGCCGCGAGAGCACGCATCAGTTCCGGCTCGGCAAATTTGGCGGCGAGCCAGTAGGCCGTAGCGCCGATCAGCGACGCCGGCAAATTAAAATCCTGCGAGTTGCGCCTCAATGGTGTGCCTTTGGTGACCTGTGCATTCGGATTCGCGCCCTGAACCAGCAAGGCATTCACAAGGCTCAGGTCGCTTCTGAGCACTGCTGCGTGGAGCGCTGTGTAACCTATTCCGGCGGCGTTCGGATCCGCCCCTCTCTCGAGCAGGACTTCGCCGGCGGCAGCGTTGCCGCTCTGTGCGGCCAGAACCAGGGCGCTCATTCCGTTAGGCAGGGTCTCGTTCACATCAGCGCCGGCAGCGAGCAGCAGCCGAACGGACTCGGCATCGCCCGAACGGGCGCCAAACAGCAGCGGCGTGCTTCCACCGCGCAGCACGGTGTAGTTGAGTTCTTCGCGGCCGGCCCGTTGCGTCACTTCGCTGGTGACGATCTGAGCGTATGTGCGCGAGCGGGCATGAATATCGGCGCCGGCCTCGAGCAGCGCCTGAACAACATCGGGATGCTTCTGAGCGGCTGCCCACATCAGGGCTGTCTGATTGTGCTCCGATTCCTTCGCATTCACTTTTGCCCCGGCTGCGAGCAGCGCCTTCACCGATGCGGCGTTCCCCGTGCGCGCGCAATTCATCAGCACGGTTTCGCCGTTCAGGAGCTTCGCGTTCGAATCGGCTCCCGCATCCAGGAGTTTCCGGACCATGGCCGCATTCCGATTCGTACAGGCCAGGTACAGGGGTGTCACTCCGAGGTCATTGGCGACGTTTACATGCGAACCGGCACGAAGCAGCAGATCGGCGGTCGCAAGATCATCATAGTGAGCAGCCCAGTGCAGCGCCGTCGCGCCATCACCCTGAGCCGCGTTCACGTCCACGCCTGACTTGAGTAATGCGCGAACAGCCGCAGCATCCTTTCCCTTGAGAGCCTGAATAAGACGGAGGTCGTTGGGCGCCGCAAAACCGAATGACACTGTGGCAACCAGCAACCCGGCCGCGATCCATGTTTTCATGCTGAGACTCATCTTTGCCCTCGTGGCCGTCAGTTGAGCGGCCTGGGTTAGCCGCGTAGCGGCGACAGAATGTAGCCCCACGCGCCAGCGTGGGGACTCGGTAGACCTCGATTTACGAGCTCCGTAGGAGCGAAAGATGGTTCTGAAGAATCTTCCGCCCCTCGCGGGGCTAACCTTCAATTGCGACGCATACCCCACGCTGGCGCGTGGGGCTACACTCTGTCGCCCGCTACGCGGCTAACCCAGGCCGCTCAACTGACGGCCGTCCAGGGCGCCGGTGCTATCGCCGATGCGATCCCACTTGACTCCGAAGTTTTGGAGCAGCGTCAGATGGAGGTTGGCCAGCGGCGTCTCTTTCGGATAACGAATATGCCGTCCGCCTTTGAGCGTCCCGGCGCCGCCGCCCGCCAGTACCAGTGGAATGTTCCTAGGATCGTGCGCGTTGCACTCACCCATGCCTGTTCCGTACATCAATGTTGCATGGTCGAGCAGAGTGCCGTCGCCGTCGGGAGTGGATCGCATCTTGTTCAACAAATAAGCAAACTGGGTCACGTGATACGCGTTGATCTTTTCCACCTTTGCGATTTTTTCGGCTTCGCCAGCGTGGTGCGTAATTGGATGATGCGCGTCGGGCACGCCCACCTGCGGATACGTCACACCGCTGAACTCACGGCCGAGCATCAAGGTGATGACGCGGGTCAGGTCGCACTGGTACGCCAGCACCTGCAGGTCGCACATCAACTTCACGTGCTCGTCATAGGTCGCCGGGATACCCGCCGGGTGTTCCAGGACGGGCAGAGTCTGATCGTTCTGCTCCTCGGCCAGCTGGATGCGCCGCTCCACATCGCGAATCGATTCGAGGTATTCCACAATCTTGATTCGATCGCTCGCTCCGAGCGATCCCTGCAGATCCGCGACCTCGTGAGCCAACGAATCGAGTACGCTGCGCTCCTGCCGGATGCGCGCCAGCCGCATTTTGGGATCCGTGCTCCGCGTGTCGCCGAACAGGCGCTCGAACACGGCGCGCGGGTTGTTCTGAGTGACCAGCGGTGTGTTCGCGCTTTTCCAGGAAATGGTGTTGGTATAAGGACAGGCAAAGCCGACGTCACAGGCACCGGCGGTCTCGCCATTCTCAATCGCGAGCTCGAGCGACGCGAGTTGTGTGTACTTTCCTGTTTCGTGAGCGAGAATCTGGTCCATTGAAATGCCGGCATCGAGCCACGTCTCGCTGGTTGGAGGCGATATGTCGGTGAGAAACCGCGTGCTCGCTTTGGCATGAGCGCCGCCGGGCCGGCCGGGCGTGGGCACGCACGCGAGACTGCTCAACACGAGAAGCTGATCACGATAGGGTGCCAGCGAACTCAGCGTGGGTGTGAACTCATACGCCGAGCCGTCCAGGAGAGGCGTCCATTTGTTCATGATCATCCCGTTTGGCACATACATCACTCCCAAACGGTGGATCGGCTTCCCTGCTGTCTTTCCCTGGGCGGACAAGGCAGGCACCATTGCGTCTAACAGCGGCAACGCCACCATTGCACCAAAACCGCGCAAGACGGCGCGGCGGGAAATGACCTTCTTCGTGATAATCATTGGTTTGCCTCCTTGACGACACCCATGCTGAACGGCGTGCTCCGAACGATGCCCAGTACCACTGAAGACCAGCGGTAATCACCCGGGGCGCTCTCGCGCGCAATTTTCCGGATCGCGGGAAAGTCGTGATATTCGATGCCGCGACCGATGCTGTACGCCAGAAGCTTTTCGGTAAGCGTACGAACATAATCGTTTTTGTGATTCAACAAAAGATTCCGAAGTCCCGCGACTCCCTCGAACGTGGTACCGTCCGGCAGCGATGCCGACACATCGACTTTTTCGCCGTCAGCAACCGTTCGCCATTTTCCGAGAGCGTCAAAATTCTCGAGTGAGAACCCAAGCGGATCCATCCTCTGGTGGCAGCCCGCGCAGGCGGGGCTGTTGCGATGCCGGTCCATTCGATCGCGCAGCGAGCGGGGCTGACCGTCCTGGCCGGCTTCCTTCAAGGACGGGACGTCCGCCGGCGGCGGCGGGGGCGGCGCGCCCAGCATATTTGCGAGCAGCCACTTGCCGCGCAAGACAACCGACGTCCGGTTCGGATAGGAGGTGACTGTAAGAATACTCGCCTGCCCGAGCAGGCCTCCACGAACCCCGTCCGTAAAAGTCACCTTCCGGAAATGGTTGCCGTACACATTCGGAATCCCGTAATGACGAGCCAGCCGTTCGTTCAGGTAGGAATAGTTCGCCGTCAACAACTCCAGCACGCTGCGGTCTTCGCGCATCTGACTGGCCACAAACTCCGCCGTCTCCTGACGCATGGCCTCGCGCAGATTTTCATCGAAATCCGGGAACGCGTCGACGTCGGGGACCAGGCCCGTGAGCTTGCTCATCTGCAACCACTGACCAACGAAATTTCCCACCAGCGCTTTCGATCGAGAATCGGCCAGCATGCGCCGCACCTGCTGTTCGAGCACGGCCGGTTGCTTCAGCTTGCCGGCAATAGCAGTATTGAGAAGCTCATCGTCCGGGATGCTGCTCCACAGAAAGAACGACAGCCGCGATGCCAGGTCCAGGTCGTTCAGGCGATAAACGGACCCGGCGGCCGCATTGGCCGGCTCCCGCTCGACGCGAAACAGGAAGCCCGGCGCAGCCAGAATTCGTTCAAGACCGCGCTGAATGCCGGCGTCGAAGGTCGCGTTGGCTCGGCCCTCCTTATAGAAATCAAGCAGCCTCTGGACGTCACGCTCAGTCACGGGCCGCCGATAGGCTCGCATGGCGAGGGTCGATAGAATTTTTTTCGCGCAAGGTTCTTCCGACGCAGCGTCTTTCGGCCGGCACGCAAAGATCTTCCGGCGGCTCGGTGAATCGTCGCCCATTCCGACGGTTCCATACGGGCCGGCAATCGCGACAGTGTCCACTGCCGGAGAGCCGTGAAAGAGCTCATTGGTCGTTCGCGCGAAGCCTCTCTGCTGCGGCTGCACTACGCCTTCAGGTTCCCAGAATCGCCTGATGAACGAAACTCCAACGTCGTGGGTGCCCGCCTTCGCCGGAAAGCGAACCTCCAGGCCGGCATCGGCCGTGTGCATGTACTTTTCGAATTCGGGATCTCCCTGAGTATTTCCCGCAAAGCTTTCGGGCATCGTCATGCCCCTGGCTTTTCCACCGATATCGAACCGCTTGATCAGGGCGCCGTCGAGACGGATGTCGACCTGGTGAGGCTCGCCCATTCCGATGATGTAGAGGTACAACTGGCGCTTCAGCAGAACTTTGACCTGATACTCGCCGTCGAGCGGAAAGTGATAACGGATCGAAGTGCCGCCATGCGACCCGAATGGAAGGTCGTCACTGGTCTGATCGTCCTGTACCAGGGCAGTCGGAATCTTGAACACGTCGGCAACTGGATTGATCGTGGGATCCCCGACGGCGAGCCTGCTGATGGTGCGTGCGGCGGAGAGATAACTCTCCAGCAGCGCGGGCGAGACCGACAGGACACTGGCGACGTTGTCGAAACCTTCCTGATCGGCTTCGTCGGCCGAGAGCAGGAATTTCCCATCGATCAACAAACCGAGCAAATCTCGCACCGCATTCGTATATTCCGTCCGGTTCAATCGATGGACGGCGACGCGGCCCGGGTTGGGATGGGCCAATGCGGAATCATCGAGCGCCTTCTCGAGGAACGCATTCAATGCCGCGTAAGTTGCCGGATCGGGACGCGGCCTGCCGGGCGGCGGCATCTCCCCTGTGCCTAGTTTTCGGAGGACTTTTTCCCAAACTTCCGCATTGGCGCCTGCGTGGTCAATGTCGGCTTTGTCCAGCATGAGGCCGGCGGTTTTCAGCCGTTCGTTGTGGCAGGTGACGCAGTACTTCTCGATGACCGCGCGCGGATCGACGGTGGACTGTGCCGCCCGAACGTCCAGACAGGTGGCGCCGACCATCAGGATGCAGACATACAATGAAAGCGATCGTGGCATTTATGTGGACTTACAGCGTTAACGTTCGCACTAAATACGTGGAAAGTCAATCATTTAAGACTGTTTCACGGCATCATCTCGGAGCGTTCTCCAACCCTTCGCCCTTCATCATGAGATCCATGCGCGCCCGGGCCTGCTGCAAGCCGCCGTCGCTGATTTCCTTCGTCAGCATGGCGAGCTCCCGCACCAACGGAGCGGCCTCAGCGGCGGAGGTTGCGGAGCGGATTTTCTGCGCGGAGCCGATCGCCTGATTCATCAACCGCAGCACGTCGTTCAGCGATGCAGACACGGCCGGCGCGTGCGTCTTGATATTGGGCGACGCGCCCTCCGCCATTACTGCCAATTCAAGGTGCTGCAGCGCGCCCGCCGCCGCCTTCCGGACACCGTAGCCGGCTCCGGGTCCTTTCGGCTCGATGCCGGGGTCGAGTGCATTCAGGACGTGGCCCGCGTGAAGTTTCATCGCATCGAGGTCGTCCGGCGTCTTTGCGGCGAGATCGGCGTGACTGGCCGCAACTCTTCCTTCCGAGACCGCTGCAATGAGAAAACCCACACTGGCGGGCGTGTCTGTCCAGTTCGTCATGACGTGGCCGAGATGAAGATGCGCCGGGATCGCTTCGATCTTCGTCGCTACGATCTCGCCATCTTTCAATTCGCCCGTGATCCTCACCAGGCGGCCGGCGTAGAGCGGAAAGCCACCCAGATCCTGGTTGGCAACGGGAATGATTTGTTGTTTCTCGTCAACGAGAACATATTTGGCCAGCGCTTTGATGCACTCGAACAGGCAGTCGCGCTCCGACATGTTGCCGGCAGCGGCCTTCATCTGGTGAGATGCGCCGCACATACTGTCGGACAGCCGGCCGCTCCAGACCTGCGGGGACTGCCGGACCTGAAATGGCGCAGACGTCGCCCCCGCGAGAAGTATCAGTCCAAAGAGTTTCTTCATTTGGAGGTCTATTATTGAAGTTGTCAACTCTCTTGACAACTCATTTCGCCGGTGATATCTGCTGGTCAATTTTCAGAACTCCTTTCGGAAAAGAACGCGAGCATTCGCACCTACAAAAAGGGGGCCGGCCATGCCGAGGCTGCTTCTGTGCGTTGGTCTATTCATGACCCTTGTTTCGCCTCTCATGGCGCAGACCGCGGGTACGGGGGCGCTGACCGGCACTGTCACTGATTCCTCGGGTGCGGTCGTGCCGGGAGCCATGGTCACAGCCATAAGTTTGAATACCGGCCAGACCCGTATGGCAACAACAGGTGAGGGTGGAAGCTACACCCTGAACTTGCTGCCGCCCGGCAATTACAGGGTGAAGTTCGAGATTGCCGGGTTTAACGCAGTGGAGGTTCCTTCCGTGAAGGTGAACGTGACGGAAACAGCCGTATTGGACCGCGTCCTGGAGGTGGGCGCCCGGGCCGAAGCCGTTCGTGTTGAGGCCGAAATAGAAACGATTCAGACGGCGAGTTCGGCGCTCGGCACCGTGGCAACGGCCGCGACCGTAACAGAGCTTCCACTCAGCACCCGCAATTACACGAATCTTCTGGCTATGTCTACGGGAGCGAATGCCTCCGTACAGGACGCCAGCCTGATTGGCAAAGGTACAACTCTCATTGCTGTGAATGGCGCCGGCAATGCCCAGAATACGTTCCTTCAGGACGGTGTGGTCATCAACAACTGGTTTAGCTTCAACACCGGTGTGGAAGGAGTATCGGTTGGCGGTTTTGCCATTCCCAATCCCGATGCGATTTCGGAATTCAAAATTCAGACCTCGAGCTACGACGCCGGATACGGCCGAAATCCCGGCGCGAACGTGAACGTCGTTACCAAGTCCGGAACGAACAGCTTCCACGGTTCCGCGTTTGAATTTTTCCGCAACAGTACCCTGAATGCGAACACCTGGTTCCGGAACTATCAGGGCCTTCCAAAGCCGCTCTTGAACTCCAATCAGTATGGAGGTGCGTTCGGTGGACCAATCAAGAAAGACAAGCTGTTCGTCTTCGTGTCATATCAGGAGACCAGCCAGAAAAATGGTCTTACGGGCTACGGCGCCTCCAGCGCTACGGCGCCTCCGATTCCAATGGGTAACCGGGGCACGTGCCCTCCAGGCTGGAAAACATTGTCCGAGTGTGATCCCGCCGGACAAGCTTTCGTACCCGCGTTAGCCGCAGCCATAAGTCCGCAGGCGCCCTGCAATCGGGGAAACCTTAACGACACCACTTCAAACGGCGGCATACAAATTCAATGTCCGGGAGGTGCGGCTACCGACCCCTTGTTCAACCTCAATCCGGTGGCCATCAGTGTTCTTCAACTCCAATTCCCTGACGGCAGATACCTGGTTCCCGGTTCCGGACTTGGTCCTGGCGGTCCTAATGGAGGGTACGCGCTCCAGAGCTATTCGATACCAGCCATTTTCAAGGATCATAACGGCATGGGCAACTTCGATTATCTGATCAACACGACACACACTCTGGCGGCTCGTTATCAGTATGAACGAGATCCACTCTATGCTCCTTTTCCGGTACAGAATGCCCTTCAGCAGGGCAATTTCATTCCCGGAAATCCGATCAAAACGATCAAATCGAATCATTCGGCTCTCCTGAGACTCACGTCGATTTTGTCGGCCAACTTTGTCAACGAGGCCCATGTGGCCTACCAGCGCTACCCTATAAAGAACGACATCCTTACTCCATTCAAGAATTCGCAGGTGGGCATCTCGAATTTGCGGGCCGGGATCGATTACCTCTCAGGTATAACGATTGGCTCCAGTTCCGGGGCCGGTATTTCCGGCGGGATGTCCATGGGCGGGCAATATCAGTACGGCGGAACAGTGATCACCAACCAATTCCAGTTTGGTGATCAGGTTTCCTGGACTCACGGGAAGCATACAGTCCGGACCGGCTTCGAGGTTGTTCGTGTGCAGGACGTGCCCAACAACTACGGTAGTCCCGTGGGCAACCCAACATTCTCGAGATGGGCTGACTTCTTTGTAGGCCGGGCCGGCTGTGCCGCCTTCACAGGAACGGGCATATGTAGCCCCGCCAATCCTGGTAACACCAATGGCGCAACAGGGAGCAGTATCACCGGCGGCGTTGGCGGCACAATCACGACCGGCACGTCGATACCTTATGGATGGCTTATCACAGATCTCGACGGCTTCGTTCAGGACGATTTCAGGGTCAGTTCACGGTTGACGTTGAACCTGGGGCTCCGCTGGGAATATGACGGGTGGGCCACCGAGCAGAATGGATACTTCAGTAACATCTGGCCAAGCCTGATCCAGACGACGCCGAATCCAGGATCGGGATGCGTGATCAATGGAGTATCGATTGGAGCAGGAGCGGCTGGAACGGGATGTAGTCTGGCTGGATTTGTTGTCCCGCGCAACTATAAGGGTCCACTTCCGGACGGCATTTATCGGAACACGATAAACAATGTCGTCCGGCACCACGCGCCCTGGCACGACTTTGCTCCCCGAATTGGATTTGCCTGGCAGCCGATCCCGAGCCGCCGCTGGGTCTTGCGAGGAGGCGGAGGGTTCTTTTATGAAATGATACCCGGGCAAAACACGGCCAATAACGGCACGCCTCTTAACGGTTCTCCTGTCATCACCGGGCTGACGACGGCGAGTCTGGCGAATCCCTGGCAAATAGCGCCGGTTATTCCTGGACCCGCGGGTGGCTACGGTTTCACGCCCAGATGGGTGAACTTGACCACGGGGGCGAATTCCAGCATCGCGCAACAGCCCGTCGCGGAGAACCTGACGGTGCCGGTCACGTATGAATGGACGTTGAACACGCAATATGAGTTTTTGCCGAACTGGCTGCTCGAGATTGGTTATGTGGGATCGCACGGTATCCATCAAATGGCTCAGTCACGGTCGGGTCAAATGGGACAGGCCGCGAACGTCAATTTCAACATCGCGCCGTTGGCGGGGCCTGGCTGCGCAAGCTGTGCCATCACTGGAGTGACCGCCAGTACGCCGGCGAATGCGCCGCTTCGCGTGCCTTACCTTGGCCTGGTTCCAACAGCTTTGCGTCTGGCGAATGATGACCTGTACAAATTTAACAGCCTGCAGGCATCGGTGCGAAAGCAGTTGTCGAAGGGATTTCAACTCCAGGGTTCTTACACCTGGAGTCGTGCGTTCATAACGGCGCCTTATGGCATAAACACGTATCCCTACCTGATCCATCAATATGAGCTGAATAACAACTACCGCCCGCATCGTTTCGTATTGAACTATCTTTGGAATCTTCCACTCGGACACCCGCGGGGGATTGCAGGCAAGCTGGCTGAGGGTTGGGCCTGGTCCGGCGTCGTCACGATCCAGAATGGCTACCCGATAACGATCACCGATGGCACCGGCGGATCTGTTTTCTGCGGCGGCAACGGTTGCAGCGGGAACGGCTTGACCGCCACGGCAAATTTCTGTCCGGGAATGGGAGTTCAAAACGTGGTGACGAAGGGCACCATCCAGGAGCGAGTGACCAGCGGATTAACCGGCGGCCCCGGCTATTTCAACGGCAAGGCCCAGGGAGTGTTTTGCGGGCAACCACCAGTGCCCGGAGCGGGTAATTCCGGAACCCTTTTTGGCAATTCGCCGGGAGGCATCATCCTCGGGCCCGGCCAGAATAATTGGGACACGTCGATCTCAAAAACGACCCGTGTCCGAGAGAATCAATCTGTGCAGTTTCGGGCGGAATTTTTCAATGCGTTCAATCACCCGCAATTCGCTCTCCCCAATCAAACCCTGAGCGGCGGCAGCCCCGGGCAAATTACAGCCACCTCTGTGAGCCCGCGCATTATCCAGCTAGCGCTAAAGTATTTGTTTTAGAAACAAGGGGACGGCGACACATGTCTCCGTCGCAAAGAGGCTCGTGTCCGTCGTTGAGACGATTGAGTCCGCGACGGAGACAATCGTGTCACCGATGGAGGCGATTGCTTCAGTCACGGAAACAATCGTGTTTGTCTCGGAGACAACAGGGTCCGGGACAGCGACGATTGCCTCAGCGCCGGACACGATCGTCTCAGGCCTGGAGACACTTGGGTCCGTGACCGAGACAATAGGGAAAGCGACGGAGACAATAGGGTGCCGCGCACATTCCGCCTTTCCTGTTGATTTATCAGCTTGTTTCCGGTGTTCCGAGACGATAGGAAACGTCACGGACACGATAGGGTCCCGGACAAAGACGATCGGCTCCGTCATTGAGACAATCGTCTCTGCGAGGAAGACTGTTGTCTCCGTCTCCGAGACGATGCGGACGATCGCAATGGCAATCAGAGGTGAGGCGAAGAACATTGGGGCCGTAACGGACCGGATTATCGGCGGAACGGAAACAATCGTCTCCACAAAAGACCGAACCATGCCGCGAACTGATCGTCGGTCCAATCTGTGAAGTGAATCATCCAGGGATCATAGCCGCAATAGGAGACGAGAGCGGTCCTTCCGCAGTCGACGGCCGTCAGGCCGAAGCCCTGTGTCAGGCGGTGCTGGCGTGATTAGAATTCCTCTTCGAATCGCTTCAGTCTTTCCCTGTCCTCTTCCGCCCATTTTTCCCAGAATTCAGCGAGGCGCATGCTCTCTGCATGCGCCTCAGGGAAAGATTTCTGATGTTCGGCAAATCGTCTTTGAGCCCAGGCGCTTTCTTCGAGCTTTCGGATATTTCCATTTTGAACTTCAATCCATTCGTGTTTGGTCATATCTGATGGTCACGGAAGCCAAGGACACAAGAGGACCACTAGCTTAGCTGCTAGCGGCTCCGTTAACTACTGATCACTGATGGCCTTTATGGACGTTAGCCTTACGGCCAGTTTCTCGTACTCAGGCGCTTGGCATTCCGAGGCCAGCGTGGAAAGTCCCTGGGCCGGCGACGTATCTAATGCGGGGTGAGTTCTTTGTACATGATCGTCGCGTCCTCGAGATCGGGTGTCAGCGAACTGCGAGCGTAGCGTGGAATGACGCCTGCGACGATGTAATCGAGCGATCTATAAAGCGATTCGGCGTAACTGCCGGACACTGTGTCCAGGGTGAGCAAGGTCCTGCCTTCGGATCGGGCAATGTTTTCGAGTGCGATCATCAGCGCTCTTGCAATTCCACGGCGCCGGGCTGAAGGGTGTACCAGCAGTTTTGCGACCGCCGCCCGGTGCTGCTGATTGGGCGGCATCGCGAGGTCGAGTTGCACCGTGCCTACGATCCGCTCTTCACGGCGTGCCACAACAACGCGGCGTGTCCCGTCGCGCACCGGCGCCAACACGGTGTCGATCCAGAACGCGCGAGCATCATCGATCAAGAACGGCGCGATGAAGCTTACGCCCGCGCCGCCGTGTACGACGGCGTGCAGGACCTGGGCCAGCATGCTGATGTCGTCATCGAGGGAAGCGGCTCCAGGATCATCCGGGCGCCACTCTTCAACCTGGATTTCCGCCGGTGGATTCGCCCCATGTGTCATTTGAAATGCTGGACGTCTTTTTCGTTGTCGCTGCAGAAGTATTCCAGCAGATCCTCGTCATGAACGAGCGTCGTTTTCACGGTGTAGGTAAGCGGCTTCGTGTATGCCTTGGGATCGTCAATCGTCACTTGAACTTCGAGGTGCCCGGCATCCGGGCGGCGAAATCGTTCGATCAGGTGCAGAGCATCGCTGTGAGGATGACCCATGGCATCGAGCCAGCTTCGGTCGTTGAAACCAACCGTGTCGACGACGAGCGTGTCGCCGTCCCACTTGCCGGTCGAATAACCCATCCATCTCGGCTCCGGATCTTTAACCGGCGCACGACCGTCCAGGAAAATCTGGCGAAAGACCGTGTTCTCCTCGTAGAGAATCATGATCAATCGAGGCGTCTGCACGATCTTGTATGGCAGGGGGATCGAGTCGAGCTGAGGCATACCGGTGGGGTGACACCGCGCTCCCGGAGAGTCTTTCCCTTCGTTCTGGAGCCGCTGTTTGAAAAGAGCTTCCGCCCACGGGTGCAACTGGGCCTCTTCCGGCTTCAGGTCTGCGGCAATGTTCGCGAAATATCGGGGGATTAACGAGTTTTCCACATTTTTGCGAGATCCTGTCGGATCGTTGTCCGCCAACCAAACACCCGACAAATCCGGTTTTCCATCCGCCGCCTTCGGAGCGCCTGCGGACAGGTTCGGCTGGCCGTCAGGCGTGCGCGTGATCGAGCTGTCAGGATGCTTCATCCACTGTGCCGATGCTTCAGCCGTAAACACCAGCAAGGTGGCGGCAAGGGCGGCGATGATCGTATTCATGGCGACCTCCGGGTAGAACGCATTATGAATTCTGATTCTTTGGGAGTTTGGAACCTGGCTCCTGCCTTTCATCGTGTGGGCTGGCCTTGACTCGAGCCGGCAAACAACCTCTGACCGGTGCCGGTCAAAACCACCACCTGGGCGTTCCCGATGCTGCTTCCATTCTTCGCGCGAAATCCTTCGACGCTGATGACGTCACCAATTTTCATCGAGTTTCTGTTCCAGCCGGACCTCATCAGGAGATTCGGACTCCCCATTTCCATACCCCAGTTCGTGACGTTGCCGCTGTCGTCTTTGACGTCCATGTAAAACCAGGTGTGCGGATTTTGCCACTCGATTTTCGTCACCGCACCCGTTAGCTTGATGGGTTGCTTAGCGTCGAATTCCGCAGAAAATGCGTGATGTGCAAGCGCCGGCACAGCGGCCGGAAGCAAACCACAAGCCATAATCAGAAACACGATAGCTTTGCCTCTCATCCAGCGTTCCTCCCAATCTTCATGCTCTATGTTCTACTACGCTTGCTGGATGGAAAATTCTGAATTGTTTGGAAAAATTCGCGAAGAAACAATTGCCTGATTACCTTCGTCAACGTCCGTCGGCAGTCAACGGGTGCTCGGCGAGCAGCCGGACAAACTCCATAAAGTATGAAGGGGCGGAGCTGCTGCGAGTCATTACCGCATGCCACGGCCGCATAAATCCCTTTCGCGTGAGAGGCGCGGCATGGATGGCTCCAGACTCGATTTCCGGCAGCACAGACCAGCGCGCAAGGACGCCGATTCCCAGTCCGCTTTTGACGAGTTCCACGACGCCGTCCGTGAGTTGCACGTAGGTCACGCGGTGGGGCGTCACTCCGGCGGGAAGAAGAACCTGTTGCATGATCGTGCTGTCTTCGGCGGAAGGCGCATTGAGTAAGACGTGTTCATCCACGAAGTCTTCGGGACGAATGAATGGGCTGCGGGCCAGCCGGTGGGACGGGTGCATGACGACGACCATTTCGTCCTTGAACAACGGCTCGTACCTCAGGCGGCGGTTGGGTTGCCGAGTGCACATGATTGCGACGTCCAGATTTCCATCGAGCAAAGCCTGGATCGACCGTTTTGTCGGTTCGGTCGTGAAGTGGACGTCGAGGCGCGGATACTTCCCGACAAAGAGCTTCAATCGCTTCGGCAGCCACAGGTAACACGTGTAGCATTCCGCGCTGAGGCGCAGCACCCCCTGGCGCTCGCTGCCGACGTGTTGAAGATCGTCTTCCGCGCGCTGAAGCTCCGCCAGCACGCGCCGCGCGGATTCAAGAAGCCGCTCTCCGGCGGGCGTCAGATCCATCTTCTTGTTCAATCGGCGAAACAGAGGCGAGCCCAGGCGCTCTTCAATGTCGCGAAGCTGATGACTGAGGGCCGACTGGGTGAGATTGAGATGGTCGCCTGCTTTCGTCATCGAACCGAGTTCCGCAATGGCCACCACCAGCCGCAAATGTCGCACTTCAAGATTCATGGCTTTGGATCCCAAAAGGGGGGTTCGGGTAAATTAAGGCTGAGTCTCGGAAGATAAACCCGGGGATGGACAGATCAGGTCCATACGGGGAGAGACAAAAAGATCTGACCAATGCTCAATTCTCATCCGATGAGAATTGAGCATTGGGAATTGAGCATTGGTCAGATTTTTTCTGTATTAGCTGCCCTTCGGTCCGTAAATCAGCACACGGAACGTTCCCGGCTTGGCGACGGGCTGCGGATTGGGTTGTTTCGCAGTAGCAGCCGGAGCCGGACCAAAATCCGATGTGTCCACGTAGAGATTGTGTGTCTTCGGATCGTGCGCCATGGTTTTCGCTCCGAACTCGGTCTTCACGGTCTCGACCACGGTGTATTTATCCGGAGTGTCTTCGTGGAGTACGTGGATCGTGCCCTCGCGTGTCGCGCTGGCAATCATGCCGGTTTCGGGATCAAAGATAGTAGTGTCCACACGGTCCCCGATCGGAATCGGCTGGCCGATGATTTGCCCGGTATCTGCATTCATGACAACGAACAGCTTGGGATTGCGTCCTCCGATAAACAATCGCCGGTGCTCCCGGTCCATCGCCATGGTGACGGGCTGCCCCGCGGGCGCGACCTTCCACCGCGATTTGATCGTGAGCGTACGGGTGTCAATGCCGACCACCTCGTTCGTGTCTTCGAGGTTGTCGTAGATCATTCCCTTGCCGTCGACAACTCCCTGCTCCGGAGCACCACCCATCGGAATGGTCTTCACGACGGTCCCAGTGGCAGGGTCGATGACCGTCGCGTCCTTGGTTCCACCATTGAACGCAAATAAGCGCTTTGACACCGGATCGTAAAGCATGGAATCCGTGTCGCCGCCGGCTTTCACTTGACCGGTGATCTTCAGTGTCTTCAAATCGAAAATCACCACTTGTCCTGCTTCGCCGTCCGTGATGAATCCGCGGCCAAGGTCGTTGAGCACAACAACTCCATGGCTCCGTTTCAAACCGGAAATGGTGCCCACGACGGCTCCGCTGTCGGCGTTCAGCACTTTGACCTCTGTGCCATGCGAGAGGTAAACCAGCCGCGTAGCTGCATCGAACGTAATATAGTCAAAGTACTCGATGCTACCGGGCGCCGCACCGAATGGGATCTTCTTCAGAAGGTGGTAACCCGAAGGCGCGGCCGCAAAGACGACTACGCCCACCACTAAGACGCACAAACCAACAACAAGGAGAACACTAGAACGCTTCATGGAAACCTCCACGGTTCGTTTACCAAATGATCTTGATCGCAAACTGGATGTCCCTGGGTTGAGTCACAAGTTGATCGATTTTTGATGTAACCGTGCTGCCTGGGGCCGCCGTTGCCGATCCGTCTTCCCTGAATACCGAGCCGGTGCTGAAAGGCGTGGGCGGCGCAAAGTTGGGGTGGTTCAAGACGTTGAAAAACTCCGCGCGAAACTGCACGTTGAAAGTTTCCGAAATTCTTCGGACATAGTTGTTCTTGAACAACGAGGCATCAAGGTTGAAGAGTTTCGGCCCGATGACACCATTCCGGCCGCCGTTGCCCAGCAGATTCGAGCATGAGTTTCCCAACCTCAAAGGGTCGGCACTGAATCGGGTGCATTTTCCAACCAGATCCGGGGTCTCTCTCGGAAGATCGAAGCAGTTTTGGTTGATGTAGTTGAGATTATCTTTTTTGAAGTTTTTGTTCACGGGATTGCAACCGGCGATGCGATTCGGAAGGCTGAATCCGTCGGAGCCCGAGTTTTTCACGCCCAACGGGTCCCCTCCGATGATGAGAGTTGTCGGAATTCCACTATTCATCTTGAGAATACCGCCCACCTGCCATCCACCCAAAAGCGCCCCTGCAGGCCCGCGGAGAGAGCGAGTCGGCAACTCCCAGGTGCCGTTGATGGCCGCGCTCTGAGCGACGTTGTAGTCCGAGAGGGCGCGACTTATTTTGGGGTCGAACCAGAACCAGGTTGTCACCGAATTCGAGAACGAGTCTCCGGCGATGGTCGAGGAATTGTTGTCAATGGACTTGCTCCAGGTATAGGAGCCCTGGAGCTGGAAGCCGCGAGTAAATCTCTTCTGGATTCCCACTTCGAGCGCATTATACGAAGAGTCGGTTCCCCAATAAAGCTCCCGGATACTCCCGAAGTTCGGATTGATCCTCGTCCCGCTGCCGGCAGGGAAAGGCCAGAGGTATCCCGAAGAGGTTCGCGTGGGCATGACCATGTCTGCATCGTCGCCCCGAATCAGCATGTGGACGCCATGCGAACCGATATAGCCGACTGTAGCCGTCAAATCCGTGGTGAGCTGGCGCTGCACGTTGAGGTTCCACTGCATCACGTAATTTCGATGGGGATTGGTCTCAACAGTCGAGGCACTTAGCGTCGTTGGAGTCTGTATCAGCGGAAATCCGCCGGTATAAAACTGTCCTCCTGCCGTAGATGCAAGATTAACAGTGCCTAACTTGAAAAACGGCGTCGCCTGGTTTTGTTGAAGGATAAAGTAGCCCGGCAGCGGCAGCACGTCGAAGATCGCGGCGCCACCACGAACAGCCGTCTTCCCATTCCCGAACGGGTCCCACGCAAAACCGATTCGAGGCTCAAAGTTCCGAAGCGTGGGGTTGGAAAAGTAAGGTGAGCCCAGGTGAGGCGTGGCATCGGTGATGTTGACGAGGTTGGTAAGCTTGCCCTGAACTTCCTTCGGCACCGTGACCATTTCGTAGCGGAGTCCCACGTTTATTGTCAGGTTTGGACGCGCGCGCCAGTCGTCCTGGATATATCCTCCCAAAAGTGTCTGTCGAATGCCGCGCGGAGAAATGGTGTCCGGCAAACCCGATTCGAAACTATTCGGCCTGTTGGTCAGAAAATTCGCCAGGGACCCGAAACGCCACGTTCCGCCCGGGTTCTGATACGTAATAAAGTTGTAAAGCATTCGCTCCGCAGCGAAGCCGAATTTCAGTGAATGGGTTCCACGCGTGACAGATGCGTCGTCGTAGTACTGGTACGAATTCCAATTGTGCTTGTAAGAAGAGAGTGTGCTCAGGCCACCGTTGTTAACCGAAAATCCTCCACTGATGAATACTCGGGGAGGGTTTTGTGCCGGTATGCTTGAAAGAGACTTGTCCGCCGCGGCGGGATTAATCTCTGAAAGACCCCGGAAATTCAGCACAGCCGAGCGGTTGTAGCCCACTCGCACGGTATTGATGAACGTCGGGCTGAAAATGTGGCTGTCTTCCAGCAGGAACACCTGCCGTCTGGTGTGTGAGGTGACGAGATAGTTGTTCATGCTGTCCGGTTGAACGTAGCCCGTGTTGTCGAACATGTACGTTCCGAACAAAGTGTCCTTACTGGCAAGCTTGTGATCAACCCGGGTGGTAACAAAATCTTCGTTCACAACCTGCTGTCCGGCGAAGGTGTAGCTGCCCTTGTCCCCGGAGACCGAGTTGTTGGGCAGCGGGTAGAGCGCCAAAAACTTCGTAACCGCCGGGTCCACCGTGACTCGGCCGCTCACCAGGTTCCCTGCCCGCGCCGAGGGAGAGGGAACGGTCTGCGAGAGTGTAATCCCCTTGGACTGGCGTATCCCTTCGTAGTCCCCAAAGATGAACGTACTGTCCTTACGGATCGGCCCGCCGGCCGCGCCCCCGAACTGATTCCGCCTGAATGGAGGCTTCTTGTTCTGAGCGGCATTGTTAAGAAAATCGTTCGCGTCCAGAGCATCATTGCGCAGGAACTCGTACACGTCACCGTGGAACACGTTCGTGCCCGACTTGGTGATGGCGTTTACGACTCCGCCGGAGGTCTTCCCGTACTCGGCCGAGTAGTTGCCGGTGAGGACGGAGAATTCCTGAATGGCGTCCACGCCCAGATTGACGCCGATCACGCTTCCGGGCGCTCCGTTGCCATGATCGTTGATACTGACGCCGTCAAGTCGATAGTTGTTTTGTGTCGGCCTGCCTCCGGAGATCGTTAGCTGCGCCCCAAAACCCCGGTTCCCGCGAGCGGCTCCCGTTTCGAAGCTCAGTTGGGTCTCGATGGCGTTCACCCCGGGCTGAAGCGTGGCAAGCGACGCCCAATCGCGGCCGTTCAACGGCAACTCGCGCACCGTCGTTGCTTCGACCTGGCCGCTGATCATTGATGAGTTGACTTGCACCATCGGCGCGGCCGCCGTCACCTCGACAACCTGGGTTGTCTGGCCGACTGTCATGGAAATGTTGAGCCGTTGTTGAGCTCCCACCGCCAGCGCAATGTTCGATTGCAGGACAGTGGTGAATCCCGGGTTCGAAACCGTGACATCATAATTTCCGGCAAGCAGATTAGGAGCGGTGTAAAAGCCGGTCTCATCCGCCATAACGTCTCGCGTAACGCCGGTGGCGCGGTTCTTGATTGAGACCAGCACACCCGGTATCACCGCGCCTGAAGCGTCCGTGACCGTGCCGGAGAGCGTCGCTCCGGTCACCTGAGCCCGCGCCTCACGGGCAGGCAAAATAGTGAAGGTTAAGATGAGGAGTAGTGAAAGAGCCCTGCAAATCTGTTCCAATAAAACTTTGAGCGACATAGCGTGTGTGTCCTCCCGCAATCGGTTGGTTTATGGGACATTAAGCCATCAGTAACTAGATGCTACGACTTGACTTCGTACACCTGTACCTCCGCGCTGATTCGGGGGTTCGGAAGATGGAAAATGCTAGCGGACTAAGATAAAAGGAACATAAATGGAATATATATTTGTGTTTAGAATTGATCATTATATCCTCCGCCTCGAATGCGCTCGCTGAGCGCCGGCGGTCATCGATCAGTGCTGTCCAGGATATTGCGCGAAGCGCATCCGAATACAGCCGCGTAGCGGCGACAGAATGTGGCCCCACGCGCCAGCGTGGGGTATGCGTTGCAATTGAAGGTATAGCCCCGTGAGGGGCGAAAGACTCTTCAGAACCATCTTTCGCTCCTACGGAGCTCGTAAATCGAGATCTACCGGGTCCCCACGCTGGCGCCTGGGGCCACATTCTGTCGCCGCTACGCGGCTATATTCGGATGCCTTCGGCAACTTCGAATTTATACGGCCGGTGTCATCACCTGCTGTTGAGGAAAGGCTTCGCTCATGAGGATTCTCCTGATTGAGGACGAATCCAAGGTCGCGCGTTTTGTTGCGCGCGGGTTAACCGCAGAACGGTTCGCAGTGGACATAGCTGCGGACGGAAGAAGCGGCCTGGAACTCGCGACTATGTATCAGTACGACCTGATCATCCTTGATCTCATGCTTCCCGCCATCAACGGCACGGAAGTCCTTCGACAGGTCCGCCGCAAGGACACGACTGTTCCCGTCTTGATACTGAGCGCCCGCGACACTGTGGCAGACAAAGTTGGGAACATAGAGTTGGGCGCTGACGACTATCTGACCAAGCCGTTTGCGTTTGCCGAACTTATGGTTCGGGTGAAGGCTCTGCTCAGGCGCGGCCCGGTCAACCGGGCGAGCACCATTCACGTCGGCGATCTCGAACTCGACCGCCTCTCGCAACAGGTGAAGCGTGGCGGACGCAGGATTGAGCTTACCGGCAAGGAATACGCATTGCTCGAGTACCTGATGGCGAACGCCGGCCGGGTTCTCTCGCGCAGCATGATCATCGATCATGTATGGGATCAGAGTTTCGACGGCGCTTCCACCATTGTGGACATCTATCTTGGGCGGCTTCGATCAAAGATTGACCAATCGCATGACGTGAAGCTGATTCACACCGTGCGCGGTGTTGGGTATTCCATCTCGAATGGTGCCGACTGATGAATTTGAGATCCATCCGCTTCCGCATGACTGCCTGGTACGCCGGGCTCCTGGTCTGTCTGCTCGTTCTGTTTGGCGCGGCAGTTTATTTGGGGCTTGGCGCGTACCTGGAGAGAACCCTGCGTGCAGCCCTGTCCGAGCAGGCGCGTACGGTGCGCGAGGAGATCGATGAGCGCATCGCGGACAAGCGGCTACCTAACATCGTGAATTTCCTGAATGAGAAATTCGCGCCGCAACTGAACGCTCGGTTCATCCGCATAACGGATGGGAGCGGCGAGATCCTTTATGTGTCGCAACCGACGGCGGACGGCGAACTCGATCCAGCGATGGTGCCGAGGCCACTACGGAAGTCCGAACAGGAGTATGCAAGTGACGTACGACTCCCGAACGGCGAACGAGTTCTGGTCCAGATCGTTCCGATTAACACTGCCGAAGGACGACTTGTCGTCGAAGTCGGCTCCCTCTATGCGCCGATCGATGCCGTGCTGTGGGGATTACTGATGACGTTTGCGCTGGGAATGCCGTTGATGGTGGCAATCGCGATCGGAGGCGGCTACTTCCTGATGCGCCGCGCATTGATTCAAGTAGACGAGATCACAATTCAGGCCGAACACATCAGTTCCAGGAACTTGTCTCAACGATTGCCGGTACTCAAAACGGGCGATGAACTCGAGCGATTGACCCTGGCGCTGAACCGAATGATGGGCCGTCTCGAAGACGCATTTCAGCACATCAACCGCTTCTCAGCGGATGTTTCTCATGAGTTGCGGACTCCTCTCACCATTCTTTGCGGAGAACTCGAGGCCATTGTGCAGCATGAGCGCGTCACTCCCGAGGTGCTGGACCTGGTGGGCAGCGCGCTCGAAGAGACCGCGAGATTACGGACCATCGTCGACCAACTGCGGGCCATTTCACGCCTGGATGCGGGAGATGTCCATATGCAGAAAGTCCCTTTGGACCTGGGGCAGTTGACCACTTCTACGGCTGAACAGATGCTGTTACTCGCTGAGGAGAAGTCCATTACGGTGCGGTGCGAACCGCAAACGGGCGTTAACGTGGAAGGCGACCCGTCGCGGCTCAAGCAGCTTGTGGTTAACCTCCTCGATAATGCGATCCGGTATACCGGCGAGCGCGGGCTCATATCCGTGAGCGTTACCCGCCAGAACGGCTCGGCCATCTTGCTGGTCGCGGACAACGGTGTCGGCATTCCACCGGAATCGCTGCCACACGTCTTTGAGCGCTTTTATCGCGCTGACAAAGCTCGCACTCGCTATTCGGGCGGGTCGGGTCTGGGGCTTTCTATCGTAAAGGCCATTTGCTCTGCGCATCGCGGTGAGATTGAGGTCTCGAGCACCGAAGGCGTGGGCACCGTCGTCGCGGTTCGATTGCCCCTTTCCAGGGGCATCAATGCGGACAGCAAGGAGAGCTTAGCCCAATTCAAAACAGCCTCCAGCAGTTGACGCTGACCTGTGGCTGGACTATTCTAGCGCGAAACCCGAGTGTATTCCGGTTGGAGTCCACGGTCCTCTTTGTTGCAAGAGAGAAGGAACTCGCACGTCCGAGTACGTCGAGGAGGCAATATGACGCGTTTCCGAATCAGCAGCGCGCTATTCACGGTCTTGCTTTTCGGTTTGGCTTTGGCCGGACCTGTATCCGCTCACCATTCGGTCCAGGCGCAGTTCGACATTCACAAAACAGTCAGCATCAGCGGAACCGTGGCGAAGGTGGAGTGGATAAATCCACATTCGTACTTGACTGTGAATGTAAAGGACGCCGACGGCAAAGTTCAAAAGTGGGCTTTCGAGTTGGGAGGGGCGAACTCTCTCCGGAGAGCCGGAATGAGCCGGGCCGACCGGGGTGGCTTGAAGCCCGGAGACCAGGTCACAGTCACAGCGCTGGCTGCCAAAGATGGTTCCAATGGCGGCTTTCTCCAGGAACTGAAGATCGCAGATGGCCGCGTTTATAAATTCACGACGGATGCGAACGGTCAATGAGCAGAGAGGAGGCGTGCATGCGTTTATCCGGGTATGGCAGAATCATTGTTGCGGCTGCCGCGCTGTGCCTGCTTCCAGCAGCGGTTCCTGCGCAGGAGTTTTCGCAAATCCGGCGTACCGGCAACGCCCCGCCGAAGCCGTCCGGCGTTACGCCGCGGACGGCGGACGGGCATCCGGACCTGACAGGCTTGTGGAATGGCCTGGGCGACAACTTGCTCGGAGTCCCAAACCAAATCGCCAACAACGGTCTGTCGATCGAAAGTGAAAGCGCGACGCATGACCTTCACAGCGGCTCTTCAATCGCGACTTTCGCCCGAAATACCAATCGCCCGCTGAATAACGAACAGTCCGAACGTGCGGCCTCCCTGCTCCGCCGTGTCGGCTCGAACAGGCCCGTTTACAAGCCGGAGTACTGGGAAATGGTGAAGAACCTGGACGAGAATGCCAATGAAGAAGATCCCTCCAACAACTGCATGCCTGCGGGTATTCCTCGCGCCGGCATTCCTTCTTACATTGGTCAGACGCCGACCTACTTTATCTTCATCTATCCGGGCCAGGGCGGATTGATTGCAACGCAGACGATGTACCGCATGATCCCGATCGATGGCCGCAAGCACACGCCCTTGCAGGAACTGGACGGGACGTATACGGGAGAAGCCATCGCCCGCTGGGAGGGCGACACGTTGGTGGTCGATACGTGGGGTTTCAACAGCAACACCTGGTTCGACCAGATCGGCGGCTATTTCCATAGTGAAAACATGCACGTGATCGAGCGCTTCCATCGGGACGGAAACACCCTCACCTGGACGGCGAGGGTGGAAGATCCTGACGTGCTGCTGGAACCCTGGACCACGACTCCGCGGGTACAACTGCTGAATCCGCGGCCCGACGCAATGCTGCCGGAATCGCTGCCTTGCAGCGAAAGGGATTTAGGTCACATCGTGACCAAAGAACATCACTAGGGGATTCGAGCATTGGATTCCCCTCCTGAAAGAGAGTGTTGCAGAACCCTCGAATGTGAGGGGATCTAGCCACAAAAAGCACAAGAAGCACAAAATTCTTGTGCCTTTTGTGCCTCTTGTGGCTCGTTCCCGTTCTTACTCCAGGTTTTGCAACATTCTCTGAAAAG